>Ga0209475_10000136_pt1 | contig 221902 bp, 193 predicted proteins | sample tdDd471_FD_187128 | JGI IMG/M metagenome (GOLD analysis project Ga0209475, IMG submission 187128) | Marine sediment microbial communities from the Atlantic coast under amendment with organic carbon and nitrate - tdDd47.1 (SPAdes)... | ecosystem: Environmental > Aquatic > Marine > Coastal >... | reverse complement strand
CTGAACCACCCGTGATCAATTAAAACTGTTACCGAGCTGCAAAATGGCACCGAAGTGTGATCAGCATGGATGAGAACAGGCGATCAGCTTCGGTGAGAATGAGCGATCAACTTCATGAGAATACACAGCAACTGAGTTTTTTAGGTTTATAAATACAGTTAAATAAGACAGGGATATTTATAAAATTAAATGTGGCAATTTTAAACCATTGTCTTTTTTTGTTTGTTTTGTGAAATAATTGCTTAGGGGAAAAGTGTGATTAAGTTGATTAGTGTTTTGGGGGTTGTGTATTCTCATGAATGGTGAGATTGTATTCAACCTGGCGGGGTTCTCAAGCTGTGGCATGTACAGAGAGATGTATCGCCGAACTATATTTATCCGATACTATCCGTAAATCATGAATTTATAATTAATGACAATTTTATTCAATTGACTTAGCACGTAATATTTCAAGTGCTTTATTTGCATTACCTTTATTTGCTCTTGCGGTAAACCTCAAAAATGCATCTCTTTCTGTTAAAGCTATAGTAACCAGTTCATCAATAAATTTATTAACACTAATATTTTGCTCTTTTGCTAAATTCGAAATTTTTTCACGTTTATCATCGGTAGTTCTATAGGTTATAGTTGCCATTATTAATCTCCAAAAATTCTTCTGGTGTTACTGGTTTGAAGTTAAACTTTAAATCTCCAGAATATAAATCTTTAATGTTACGGCTAATTATAAATTCTGCATTACTTGCTACGGCTAAATCAATCAAGTGATTATCTGCTTCGTCTTTTAAGTTAGGTCTCCATAAATAATTAATCTTTGTCCAGGAACAGACATTCAAAAAACCATCCGAGATTATAGTTAAATCTTCTTTAGTGTATTTTGCTAAAGTAAGTATTTCACTTCTGCTAAGAACATCTTCATACTCATTGAATAAAGCAGAACCAATTTGAGGTTTTATTTGTTTAGTCAAACACAATTCAAATATTTTATAACTAGCATTTTTTCTACTTGGAGAAGTAAATACATTAACTAATATATTTGTATCAAGAATTACTTTCATATAAAAATGGTAGCCTATTTGACTCCATTATGCAATCATATATGATTGCACTCAAATAAATAACCAACACTTATTGATGGGGCTTTTACTTTGGCAAATAGATAAAGCTATTAATGCTGAGCTGTCAGCAATTAAAATCATAGAATTCCCATGCCTTTTAATTCTGTTTCCAGTTCCTCTTTAGAAACATCAATCACAGGAATTTCTTCCTGTTTACAGGCAGCCATAAATTGATAAATATCCATACCAGCCAGCTGAGCTGCGCGAGAGATGGTCACTTTTGCATGTTTATATAATCTAAGGGCATAGGATAATTTCATTTCCTGCTGAACAAGTTGTTCACTTTCTAATGCCATATAATCATTTGGTAGATCTATCGCTAATTGCATTGCTTTCTCCTAGCAAAGTGAATCAAATTGTTTGATCCTATTTTTTAGGTTTAAATACCAATATGTTACTTTTTATCAGTTCTTATGGTTTGGAAACCGTATTTTATACAGTTTCCATGTTGGTGGATGACATGTCCGGTATTAAAAACCGCTACATCATACCGCTCATATGCGCATATATGATTGTTTTTACTAAATTTTTGTTTTGACTTGTTTTACTTATACCCCAAAATATACCCCATGATAAAATTATCAAATTTAGACTGAAACTAAAGATGCAATTCATATCGAGTAGAACGACCTGCTCCATATTTAGAAATAATCCCTTTATCCAACATATCTGATAAATCACGGCTGGCAGTACGATTTGGACATTTAGCTATCGTCATATAATTTTTAGTCGATAGTCCACCTTCAAATCCTTTTCGCCCTTCAGCAAATATTCGCTCAACAACTTTAGCCTGGCGTTCATTTAATTGATCAGCAAACCTATCATAAAACCGGGTTTTATTCAGTACAAAATCAACTTCTTTCTTTGCAATAGACTGTGCATGTATGACGGCATTGGTAAAATATTCCAACCACTTATTTAGATTTAGTTTTCCTCGACCGACCTGTTCCAGTTCTTGATAGTATTGCTTTTTCTTACTTTCTATCGCAGTTGCAAGGCAAGCTAATGTCGGATAACCCAGAGACTGTGAAAGTGCATGATCGGCAATTGCTCTGCCAACACGACCATTACCGTCATCAAAAGGATGGATTGTCTCAAACCAGACATGTGCAATTCCAGCACGTATTATACCGGATAACTTCGATCTTTTATCTTGTGGTGAAGTTTTATTATACCAATCAATAAAAGCATTCATTTCATCCATAACCTGAACCGCTGGAGGTGCTTCATAATGCACTTTATGTCTACCATAAAAGCCACTAACAATTTGCATAGGTGCTGGATCAGTCCGATAATGTCCACGTAAAATAAGTGATGTTCTTTGTTCTGGTACAGCCATTGCCTGCCATTCTCCTAATAAATCATGGCTAAGTGGTTGCGACCATTTTTTTCTAACATCTACCAATAATGAAGCGGCACCTGCTCCTTTTAGATCATTTGTTGGAGGTAAAGTATCTGAATTGATTAATGATAAGAGTGAAGAACGTACAGAATCACGGTCAAGAATTTCACCTTCAATGGCACTTGTTTTTATGGCTTCTGATAGCAATAAATCTATGATAGCATCGTTTTGATTACTACCGGACAAGGCTTCAATTCGACCTGATAGCCTTTCAGAAGTTAGCCTGAATTCAGCCATACGATCTGAAAAAAGGTTTTCATCATAGGTGAATTGAGGCCAGTTATTGTTTTGCCATATCCATTTCATGACTTGATTATAATCTTTAATCACGCCACTAATCAAGATTTATTGGCGTGATTAAATTATTAAATACGCCAGAACTAGAATAGTATGAAAACCTAGCTTTTCTTTCATTAACCTCATTAGAATTTCCCAGTTTAGTAAATATTGACAAAATCTTTGGCTTTAATAATTTTATTGCTAGTCGTAAAATGTGCCAATAATTGATTTACTACTCACTCGGTTAATAAATGAAACCAAATGATATCAATTTAGAAATTAAACTGATTGATAAACGTTTGAATAAAATTAATGAGGAAAAACTTAAACTTGAAAACCAGAAAAAAGAACTACAAAAGCAACTAACCAATCATAATACTCACACACTTAATCCTTAAAAAAACATTTTCTACTGAACAAAAGCTTAAACTCTTTTCTGACTTATTTAAAGGGCGTAATGATATTCATGCACTTCGCTGGGAAAATAAATTTAATAAAAGTGGATATTCTGTCGCTTGTTCAAATGAATGGCAAAAAGCCATTTGTAATAAACCAAGGATAAAGTGTGGAGAATGTCAAAACAGATTCTTTTCTCCTATAAATAAAGATGTTTATTTTGAACATTTTGTAGGGGTAACAAAAAAGGCAACATTTAGAGGTATTCTCAACGGTTTTAATCGATTTAAATACCAATATGTTACCTTTTATCAGTTCTTATGGTTTGGAAACCGTATTTTATACAGTTTCCATGTTGGAGGATGACATGTCCGGTATTAAAAACCGCTACATCATGCCGCCCATTCCACCCATACCGCCCATGCCGCCCATGCCGCCCATATCAGGAGCGCCACCGCCAGCAGAAGCTTTTTCAGGAACTTCACTTACCATTGCTTCAGTCGTCAGCATTAAGCCCGCAACAGATGCTGCATTTTGTAAAGCTGTACGTGTTACCTTAGCTGGGTCCATAATGCCCATTTCAATCATATCGCCGTATTCGCCTTTTCCAGCATTGTAACCAAAGTTACCTTCGCCTTCTAAAACCTTATTGGCAACAACAGAAGCTTCATCACCTGCATTGGTCGCAATTTGACGTAGAGGCTCTTCCATAGCACGTTTAGCAATATCAACACCAACGCTTTGGTCATGGTTTTCAGTTTCAACTTCGCCAATTTTTTGTAGTGCACGCATTAAGGCTACACCACCACCGGCAACAACACCTTCTTCTACGGCCGCACGAGTAGCGTGTAAAGCATCTTCAACACGGGCTTTCTTTTCTTTCATTTCGACTTCGGTAGCAGCACCAACTTTGATGACTGCAACACCACCGGAAAGCTTAGCAACACGTTCTTGTAATTTTTCACGGTCATAATCGGAAGATGTTTCTTCAATTTGACGACGAATTTGCTCAACGCGGCTTTGGATTTCTTCAGATTGACCTGCACCATCAACGATAGTGGTGTTTTCTTTGCCAATTTGAACACGCTTAGCAGTACCTAAGTCTTCGATAGTCGCGCCTTCAAGGCTGAGGCCAACTTCTTCAGAGATTACTGTGCCACCAGTCAAAATAGCAATATCTTGTAACATGGCTTTACGGCGATCACCGAAACCAGGAGCTTTAACTGCAGCTACCTTAACCACGCCACGCATATTGTTAACAACTAGAGTTGCTAATGCTTCGCCTTCGATATCTTCAGCAATAATAAGAAGAGGCTGACTAGATTTGGCAACAGCTTCTAAGATTGGTAATAATTCACGGATGTTAGAGATTTTCTTGTCATGCAGGAGAATATAAGGATTTTCTTGTTCCGCACTCATGCTATCTTGGTTGTTCACGAAGTATGGCGATAGGTAACCACGATCGAACTGCATACCTTCAACAACGTCTAATTCGTTTTGTAAAGCACTGCCTTCTTCAACAGTAATAACACCTTCTTTGCCCACTTTTTCCATGGCTTCAGAAATAATGTCACCAATGCTGGTATCAGAGTTGGCAGAGATCGAGCCAACTTGAGCAATAGCCGCTGAATCAGTACATGGAGCAGCCATACTAACAACTTGCTCGACTGCAGCAGTAATTGCTTTATCGATTCCACGTTTGAGATCCATTGGATTCATACCAGCAGCAACCGCTTTTAAACCTTCGTTTAAAATAGCTTGTGCTAATACGGTAGCGGTAGTCGTTCCGTCACCTGCGACATCAGAAGTTTGCGAAGCAACTTCTTTAACCATTTGAGCACCCATGTTCTCAAATTTGTTTTCTAATTCAATTTCTTTTGCAACAGAAACACCATCTTTTGTGATGGTTGGTGCACCAAATGCTTTATCTAGTACAACGTTGCGACCCTTAGGACCAAGGGTAACTTTTACTGCATTGGCCAGAGTATTTACACCGGCAACCATAAGATGACGGGCGTCATCACCAAACTTTACTTCTTTAGCTGGCATTTTTATTTCCTTTGTTCGATTAAATTGTTTTGATAAATGAATTCAATTCAGGTGTTGGTTACTCGAATATACCTAGAATTTCTTCTTCTTTCATAATCAAGAATGAATCGCCATCAACTTTGACTTCACTTCCTGAATATTTACCAAAAATAACCTTATCCCCAACTGTTACGTTCATCGGAATAACATCACCATTATCGGTCATCTTTCCTTTACCAACGGCCAAAACTTCACCTTCAGATGGTTTTTCAGTTGCTGAATCAGGAATGTAGATGCCACCAGCGGTTTTTGTTTCTTCTTCTACGCGGCGAACGATAACACGATCTCCAAGTGGACGAATGTTCACAGATTTTCTCCTTCTAGCTTTAGTACAAAATTTAGCACTCTCTGTTTGTGAGTGCTAATAACAAGGTAAAAAAAACCCGATGTTTCACCGGGATTCGTTTAGTATAGACCCTTATTTGTGGGCACCCAATTTAAATTCAAGTATTTTTTTACGTTATTTTTATTTTATTTTTTCATTTTCTATGGATGGCTTGTTCTGCTCTTTATTACTGAGATCTTCATAGTCGCCATCAATATAATCAGCATGTTGATTTTTATACATTTGTGCAGTGGATATTTTATTCGCTATCCAAAGTTTAGCGAGCATAGTTCGCAATGGAGGAATTAATAAAATAAATCCAACTGTATCGGTAAAAAATCCTGGAATTAGTAGCATTAAAGCCGCAATAAATAACATGACTCCTTCGATTAGCTCAATTGCTGGCACTTGACCTTGTTGCATTGATGCTTGCATTTTTTGTACAGTATATAGTCCCTGTATGCGGATTAAATAAATGCCGGCAATTGCGGTAAAAAGTGTCATAGCAATTGTCGGTAGGGCACCTATAATAGAGCCTACTTCAATAAGAAAATAGATTTCTAATACTGGTAGGCCGATAATGAGTATTAGAAAAAAAAACAAAATATTCATTTGTTATCCTTAAATAATAAGTGTCTGGTATACTGTAAGGCTTATTAAAAATTTTTAAAGTTGTAATAATTCAATGTCAGATAAAAAAAATTTCCAACTCGTCATATGTACTTGCCCGGACAAAAATACGGCAAGTAGTATTGCGGAAAATATTGTAGCACAACGGCTTGCTGCATGTGTAAATATCCTCCCTGGGGTTCAATCAATTTATCAGTGGCAGGGTAATGTAGAATCGGCTGAAGAGCATTTAATGTTGGTAAAAACTCATAGTGACAAGTTCTCAGCCTTAAAAAATAGTATTGTTTCTATGCATCCCTACGAGGTGCCTGAGATCATTGCTGTGGATATTAATCAGGGTTTTCCCGAATATATGAATTGGTTGGGTTCTAGTATACTTTCTTAAATTTCCATTAAATGGTAGATGAAACATTAAGCGGACCTATCAGGTCTATTCAGTACATTTGCATTAAAGTAAAGAGTATTTAACGAATGAAGAACGCCATAATTATCTTGTTTTTATCATTATTAGGTTTTCAGCATCTGAGTGCTGAAGAAGAGTTTTTAAAACCTGAGGATGCCTTTTCCATCTCCGAAATTAAAGTTATTCCAGGTGAAAAAGCAGAGCATCGCTTGAATGTAACTTGGAAGATAGCCGATGGCTATTACATGTATAAAAACAAGGTGAGTTTTTCTTCTGGCAATAAGGATATTATTTTAGGTCCTGTCAGTTTGCCAAAAGGTAAAGAAAAAGAGGATGAGTTTTTTGGCCGGATTGAAATATATCAAAAACAATTTACGGCGAGTTTGCCGGTTAGTTCAATACTCGCTAATCAAGATTTAGTCATCACGGCTAAAACACAGGGATGTGCGGAAGCCGGAATTTGTTATCCGCCATTTCGCCAAAAAGTAAATTTCAAACTGCCCGAATCTAAACATATTGCTAGTGTTAATCCGGCTCAAATGCTGGATTCCATGTTAGATAGCGATAGTACTGGAAATACCGCGGGAAATTTTGGTGAAGAAGAAGAGTTTTTAGCGCCCGACGATGCATTTAAGTTAAATGTTGCCGTAGACGAAGATGGAAAATTAAAAGCATACTGGCAAGTGGCTGAAGGTTATTATTTATACAAAAATAAATTCAAGTTTGAATTATTAGGAAAACAAACAGCTACATTAGGGGAGGTTAAATTACCCAAGGGAAAAATAAAGACGGATGATATTTTAGGTACGTATGAAGTTTTTTATAAACAAGTTGAAGCCGAACTACCAGTTCAGGGGCCACTTGATAAAGCTAAACCTTTAGATCTAAAAATCACCTACCAGGGCTGTGCTGAGGCCGGGATTTGTTATCCTTTGATGAAGAAAAACCTGGCTGTTAACGTTGGCGATCTTAAAACCGATGTTGTTACCGGAACCATAAGTAAGTCGTCACCACCTTCGGATAACCAAGCAAATACGAGTACATCTGCTCCAATGGCCGAGTCAGAGCAAGATGCTTTAGCCAGTTATCTGAAAAAAGGTAATGTTTTGGTCATTTTATTAACCTTTTTCGGACTAGGCTTAGCCCTGGCATTTACGCCATGTGTATTCCCTATGATCCCAATTTTGTCGGGAATTATCGCGGGACAAGGAAGCAATATTGATACCCGTAAAGCTTTTGCTATGTCGGTGGTATACGTCTTTTCAATGGCAATTACTTACACGGTGGCTGGCGTGTTTGCCGGATTGTCTGGCGAGAATATCCAAATATGGTTCCAGAACCCGTGGGTACTCACCTCATTTGCCGTTATTTTTATTCTATTAGCTCTGTCTATGTTTGGCTTTTATGAACTGCAGCTGCCAAGTAGTTTGCAGAGCAAAATGACTGAGTTGAGTAATAAACAAAAAGGTGGTGACTTTGGTGGCGTAGCCATTATGGGCTTTTTATCCGCCTTGATAGTTGGCCCTTGTGTTGCGCCTCCATTAATGGGAGCCCTTATTTACATCAGCCAAACAGGCGACCCATTTATCGGTGGTGGTGCTTTATTTGCCATGAGTATGGGCATGGGCTTGCCTTTAATTGCTATCGGTACCTCGGCAGGTAAGTTCTTACCTAGAGCCGGAGTCTGGATGGATAATGTTAAGGCGGGGTTTGGCATTTTAATGCTAGGTGTGGCCATTTGGATGATGGAACGTATATTACCCGCCTCCCTAATTATGGGATTATGGGCAACCCTATTAATCTTCTCCGCCGTGTATTTGGGAGCATTAACCCCTATTACGGAAAATACTACCGGCTGGGGTAAATTCCGCAAATCTTCTGCCATTGTTATCTTTTTATATGGAATCTCTTTAATTATAGGTGCGTTGGCTGGAAACCATGACCTTTTCCAACCCTTGAAAGGGGTTGGCGGTAGTAATGTGGTTGCTTCGGCACAAGTCGAGAGTCATGTGCAGTTTCAACGAGTAAAGAATGTGAATGAATTGGAGTCTGCCATTAAACAGGCTAACGCAGTCGGTAAACCGGTAATGTTAGATTTTTATGCTGACTGGTGTATTAGCTGTAAGGAAATGGAGAAATTTACTTTCAGTGATGCAACTGTTGGTAAAACATTAAACAATTTTGTTTTATTGCAAGCCGATGTCACGGAAGACAATGAAGAAAATGCTCAATTACTCAAGCACTTTAATTTGTTTGGACCTCCTGCGATTATTTTTTATTCCTCGGAAGGTAAAGAAATTAAGAATTTTCGACTTGTTGGTTATAAAGAAGCAACTGCTTTTAATCGCCATTTAGAACAGTTTTTACAATTATAAGTAGATTTATGAATAAACTATTAGTTCCTTTTTTGTGTTTAATTTTGGTGGCGTGTTCGTCCTCTGATGAGGAAAGTAAGACTGGGTTAAATGCAGCTCCTTTAACAAAGGAAAAAGCGGTTTCTCTCAATGACTTTTTATTGGCCGATATACAAAACCAACCACAACGATTAGAGAATTGGCAAGGTAAAGTGATTATTTTAAACTTCTGGGCTACTTGGTGCCCGCCTTGTCGCAGAGAAATGCCGGGTTTTGTTGAGCTGGATGAAGAGTTTTCTCAACAAGGTTTGCAAATGATCGGTATCGCTATCGACGAAAAATCCGCAGTGACAGATTTTGTGGATAGTATGGGAATTGAGTTTCCCATTTTGATTGGGGGAAATGACGCTATTACTATAGCCAAACATTATGGTAATCGACATGGTGCTTTGCCTTATTCGGTAGTAATTGATCGACAAGGATTTATTCGTCATCAAATTGCCGGAGAGCTAAGTAAAAATGAAGCGATAGATTTGATAAAACCATTGCTTTAACCTAGACTTGTTTTTAAACTATTGACGCAACCATACTACTTGACTGGTATTGATTCTACATAGGATTTGTTTGATTTTAAATATCGGTCCATTTAAAAATAAGGCTAGTCTGTTTTGATTAACAAGTTACATTATTTATTTGATGATATTGGTGTTTTAAATGCCCCCGGTTTAGATGCCTTTGATAGTTCTAAAGCAGGAATTGATTTGTGGTTTAGCCGCTTGTACTTGACGAATGGACAACAATCAGCGGAAGAGATTTATCAGTTTTTACTTAAAGTCAGCACGTATAGAATTCCCTTAAAAGAGCGACTTTATTTGTTAGAAACTATTCATACGCCGGTTATATCTATGATCGGAAACCTTAAACCTTCCTTTTTAAATACCCACCTACCATTAAATGAAGAACACAAAAAGGTGGTGAGTCTTTGTTTAGGGATATATCACAAGATAGTGCTTAATTACACCATTATTTTACGTGAGCAGGTTCAAGAGAAGCGAAAATCATGGTCTTTTTTGCTGGGGCTTGATAGTAAAATAGCACTGACTATGCAGCGTATGATTCGCTATTTGAGTCAAATTATTTTGACTGAATTTGAAATTTATACGCAGAGTAATCGTAAAGTTTGGGAAAAATTATACCTATTATATAGTTTTTCAGAACGCAAAAATTTTTCAGAAGTTTCTATTTATGATCCCCTGATTAATGATAGCACCAGTGTAAAAGTCACCTTTCTACAAGTGTTATTATTGGCGTTGTCAGATCCTTATCACTTTAGCCAACAACAAATTTATTTTATTTATAAGCATTTGGCGAAGTGGGCCAAAAAAGTGGATATTACCTCGCAGCAAAGCCATAGAAATGATTTTTTTATCGCTATTAATTTAACCGATAATTTTTCTCCTACCTTTTATCCAAGAGGCCATACGCCTGATCATCAGAATGCCTTGTTTATCGACACTCAGAGTCTCTCCTTTGATAATTTATCTGATGACGAAGTGAATATGGGCAATAGTAATTTTTTGTCGCCCAAAATTAAGGTGGGTTTATTAAAACAATTGAGTAAATCGTGGGCGGTATATTCGGAGCGTGGTTATAGTCGACATCAATATCAATCGAAATTACAAGTTGCCATGGGACAAGATCATGTCCATTACGTTTTAAATGATTTTCAGTCACCAGAATGGATTAATCCTGCCAAATTTGAATATAAATTAACTGAAAGTGAATCAGTTGATTATGAACAATTAGTTAAAGAAGCGGGTATTTTAGAGGATGTCAAAGAAAAGTCTGCTTATAAAAGTGAATTTTTTTTGACTGAAAATGAGAGCCTAAATGGACTGAGTTTATTGTGGGAAGGCAATTATGCACTTGATCTAAAAATTGGTGAGGTTATGGCTTTAAGCCATGATTTGAGTGCTAAGCCCAAAGATTGGTTTATTGCGGTGATTCGGCGTATTGAGCAACATCAGAATAACCAGGTGAAAGTGGGGATTCAATTACTTTCACCGTCAGATGCGGTTGCAGTGTCGGTTCGTAGGCCGTCAACCGGCAAATTGTATCGCGCTATTGTGTTACCAAAATTTGAAATGTTGGAGCCCAATGAGACGATTTTAACCGATGCCCTCACTTTTAAAGAAAATGAGGCGTTAATCTTAGAAGGTAAAACCAATGGCGCAAAAAAAATTCAAGGTATGATCAAATTAGTTGAGAATATAGAAACGACTCCTTATTATATGCGTTTTAGAGTTGGTGTACACAAAGCCGAAGAGCAATCTAAACCCGAATAATTTCCTTTTCTGTTGCAATCACTTGCATACCAATATCCCAGTTTTGTACCGGGAGCTGTTCAACTTCTTGAATACTATGGGCCACACCGATGAGTTTGGGGCGCTTATACGAGCCATTTATGCCCAAATAGGCTAAGGTTCGATCATAGAAGCCACCACCCATACCGATCCGGTTTCCTCGTCTATCAAATCCAACTAGGGGCATTAAAATAACATCCAATTGCCTGACATGATGCATTTTTCGTATGGAATATTTAGGTTCAGGTATACCAAAGCGATTTTTAACCAGCTTCTGTTTGTGTTTATAAGGGGAAAAAAATAAATGTCCCCTTTGCTTTTTGTTTAATACAGGTAAGAAACATTGCCGTCCCGATTGCCATATTTTTTTGATGGTAGGCATTAGGTCTATTTCTCCATCATTACTGAGATAGACACCGATTCGCTTGGCACGTCTTAAAGCTGAAAAGTGATTTAAACGACTCGATATTTTTTTTGCATTCTGTCGCTGCTGATTTTTATTTAAATTCCGTCGGCGTTGTCTTAAGGAAGTACGAATTTTTGGGCGGGACATAAAAGTTGGAATAGCGTTAAGAATAAGGATGGGAGAACCACTAAAACCGCTGCTACTTTCGCTCTTGAACCGAAAGGCTCAAGTGGGAACTTGGTTTGATAAATTAGGCTTTCCATCGTGATGGACATGCACACAATATCAAAAACCGGTTCCCGGGGTAAAATTTTAAGGCTCAAGAAGTACCCAGCAACTCACGTGAATAAGTAGAATCTCCCATATCTGCTATTTTAGAGGTTTCTCAGTATAAATCAAATTTTTGTTCGAAGTATTTTCCCGGTTAGGGCATCACGAATTTCACTTGGACTTTTTTGTTGACCTAATTGACCATTTAAAATCAGATCCAATTTAGTTTTAAATTGCAAACGGATCTGTAGCGGGGAGTAGGTCATATTGCGTCCGCTTAAGTTAGCACTTGTTGATACTATGGGGCTATTGAGATGCTCACATAAGGCTTTAATCAATGGAAACGTGGTGATCCGCAGAGCAATTTTTTTTGTCTTTCCGGGGAACTCTCCGCAAATTAATTTGGACACTTCATCTTTAGCGGGCAACAGCCAGGTTATGTGTTGTCCCACAGAGTTCTGAATTTGAGCGTGTAATGATAAAGAAAGGGGAGCCAGGAAAGGTTCTGCCTGTTCAATATTAGCAGCGACAATAATTAGCCCTTTATTATAGGGTCTATTTTTGAGGGCTAATAAATGCCTAATCGCTGTTAAATTGCTTGGATCGCAACCTAAGCCAAATACTGATTCGGTAGGGTAGGCAAATACGCCTCCTTCTCGGATTATTTTAACGGCATGACGAATGTGCCAATTGCTATACATTTTTGTAAACAAATGATTAGTTAAATAGGCTTCACTAAATTACGCTTAGTTGTTTTAGTGGGTTAACGTTTGTTGTTCAAATACCACATCTTGAATCCAAGTAAATGCAGCTTCTGAGCCCGGAATATTAAATAAAACCATTAACACGACCCATTGCATTTGTTCAAGATCTATACTACGAGTTTCGAGGGCCAGAGCTTGATCAATGACCATTTCACGAAGCTGAAAATCTAGAATCCCCTTGTTTTCAAGATACAAAATAAAACCACGGGCGTGGATATCTAGGCGTTCACATTCTAGTGGAGAAAAAATTCGTTTAGCGCTTTGGTGATTATAGTCTTCCCAGGTATTTTTTTCTTTTAATGAGGCTAGCGTTTTTAACCAGTCGAATGCTTTGTTAATCTTGCCGTTGCTAAAACCGGCGCGATTCAGCTCTTTGTGGAGTGAACTGTCCATGGACATACTCTCTATTCCATCATCTATATAATTTTCAAATAAATACATGAGAATATCCATTACATCTTCTTTCATTCAATTGTTCCTTATTAATTCCATTCAATTATGGAATTTATTGCCCGACTTTAGTCGGTTAAACTGACATTGGAGAGTTATTTTATCCGATAACCCGTATGTGATGCAAAAGACTTTAATTATGCGAACTATCAAGTTTAGAGATAAGGATTATTGTTTTTTTCATAAGCAATATTGGTAGTTGGTCCATGTCCAGGATACAAAACCACATCTTCGTCTAATTGCATCAGCTTATTTCGGAGGGCTTCAATGAGTTGATGATGATTTCCTCCAGGGAGATCCGTGCGACCTATAGAACCTGCAAAAATTGAATCTCCGCACAGACAGTGTTTATCAAAAATAAAAGCACATCCTCCTGGAGTATGTCCTGGTAGATTCATCACTTCAAAACTAAAATCACCGATGTTAGTTTTACCACTATCGAGTTCTATAGGGACAATTGATAATGAAAAATCAACGCCCATTAGACTGGCTCCATTAAGGTGGGCATCTTTAAGATAATCTTTATCACCACTATGTAAGTAGATGTCAATGTTAGGAAAATGTTCTAAGACTAATGGAATCCCCATGATATGGTCAAAGTGCCCATGGGTTAGGACAATTGCCTGTGGTTTAAGTTGCTTTGATTGAATATACTCAATCATCTGTTGGCAGTCCATTCCAGGATCTACTATTAAACATGACTGTTGCTCATTTTCTATGAGAAATGAGTTGTTTTCTAGAGGGCCAACCACAAAGGTATGAACTTGCATGGGTAAATGCTCCATTTTTAAGAGGATAAAATATGAATTCAATCCATTGTGCCATATATAAAGGCCATAAAAAATACGATAGTTATTTATTTGTTGAAAAAAAAGATGATTTTTCTCGTGTGCCTGACTCATTATTAGAAATGTTAGGGCGATTGGAGCTAGTTATGCTGTTAGAACTAAAGGAAAACAAGAAGTTAGCCCAGGCAGATCCTGTGTTGGTCATGAAAGCTTTGGAGGAAAATGGTTTTTATTTACAAATGCCGGATAAAACTGAGCCGCTAAAATTAGCTGGTTCAAAACCTGAATCGCATCACCTACCTAAAATTTAAGTCCTTATTGGTTAGGTTCGCTAATTTTATTGATTAGCCCCTGATTATCAACTATAGCTTAAGAAAAGAAGTTGGGAGGATTTAAATTTTAAAAGAATAGTATTAAAAGATCTTATAATAAACTACTTGATAATTAATTCTTTTAATATAGTATTTAATGACGAGAAGATGACGGTTCATAAGAATTAATAAGTGAGGTTTATTTTGAAAAACATGGACAAAGAAGAGTTAAAAAAAAGAGCATTAGAATACCATTCTAGTCCTACACCCGGTAAAGTTGCGGTTATTCCTACTAAGCCTTGTGATGAACAGGAAGAACTATCCCTTGCTTATACACCAGGCGTAGCCGAACCAGTGAGAGAAATTGCTGAAAACGCTGATTTGGCATATAAGTATACCAGCAAAGGTAATTTGGTTGCAGTTATCACTGATGGAACTGCCGTTTTAGGGCTTGGAAATGTTGGTGCGATTGCTGGCAAGCCTGTAATGGAAGGCAAGGGAGTTCTATTTAAAAAGTTTGCCGACGTGGACGTCTTTGATATTGAAGTAAATGCTCCTGATGTGGATTCTTTTATTCAAACGGTGGCAAATATTTCTCCTACGTTTGGTGGAATAAACCTTGAAGACATCGCTGCTCCTAACTGTTTTGTGATTGAAAAAGCTTTAAAAGAAAAATTGGATATTCCAGTTTTTCATGATGACCAACATGGTACCGCTATAATCATTGCTGCTGGATTATTAAATGCCCTTGAGTTACAGGGTAAAAAGCTTGAAGAAGTAAAAATTGTTTGTATTGGGGCTGGTTCAGCAGGTATTGCTTCGATGAATCTATTACTCGCACTAGGTGCCTCAAAAGAACAAATTAATCTGATTGATCGAAAAGGTGTTATTCATGGCGGAAGGGAAGATTTAAATATTTATAAACAGCAGTTTGCAACTGAAACTAGTGATAGAAGCTTAGCTGATGCAATGGCTGGAGCAGATGTGGTTGTTGGCGTTTCTGGACCCGATATAATTGAGCCTGATATGGTTCGTTCGATGGCTAATAATCCAATTTTATTTGTCCTATCAAATCCTGATCCTGAAATTAACCCTGCCTTGGCTAATGAAGTAAGAGATGATTTGATTATAGCCACTGGACGCTCAGATTATCCCAATCAAGTTAATAACGTATTAGGTTTTCCTTATATTTTTAGAGGAGCCTTAGATGTTAGAGCGTCGGCAATCAATATTGAAATGCAGATAGCTGCTGTACACGCCTTAGTTGCAATTGCAAAAGAACCTGTTCCTCAAGAGGTGTTGGATAGTTATGGCGTAGATAGCTTGGAATTTGGCAAAAATTATATAATCCCGACTCCTTTTGATCCTCGCTTGAAAAAAGAAGTTGCAGGTGCAGTGGCTCAAGCAGCAATTGATAGTGGGGTTGCCCAAAAAGCTTGATCTGATTTTTTTAGGTTAAAACCACTCTAGAGTAGCAGCTTCTGTGATTTCATCCCCAAACCACCTGGAAATACGGGGCAGTATTTCCAGGTGGTTTGGGTATCTTGCTAAGAAATTAATTCCAATCCTTAAGAATTCTCAAGTTGTTTAAAATAGGCTTCACTTTGTTTTATATCTAAAAATTGTATTGGTTTATTATCAATAGGATTTATGGGGCGAATTAAAGGTTTTTCTTGTGCCAAAAAAGTCAGCTGTATTTTATATTTTTCCTTAATCAGATCGAAGTAGGGAACTACTTGAGATTTGTTTTTGGAGAGTGTGATTTTTTTTTCTTTAAGATCATAAGGAATATTTTTGTCTAAGAGAAAAATACAGATTTCTTCTAAACTTGCTGCCGACACATAAATTTCGATATAACAATTGGGGATCAATTCATGATTTAGCGTGTGATTGGCAATTTTGGGAGCAAAATCACGTAGAATACCCATGATTTTTAATACATGCTGCTGCCACTCATGTCGTTCCTCATCATTTGGATTGGAAAAAAGGTTTTTATAATTTTTAAGCTCATGCAATATTTCTTCATTACTAGGTAATAAATGAATATCGCTAATACCGAGTTTTTTAGCCGCTTTATTTTTTGCATATTGAAAATCATTCACTCCCATTTGAGCAATTAAAAGAGCGGCTTCATAACTAATTTTGTGTCGAATGAGGTTTTTATTCATTTAGAATAATTCTTCCTGTACGTTTTTCCCACTACTCAGTGCGCCTTCATCAATCGCATTTTGTGGCAATGCTTCAGGCTCTGTTCCCTGTATAAAAATTTCAAACTTGGTGTTTTTACTGGCCTTGGTTGCTAAGGTGCCCGTTTCTTTGTCAATTTTTACTGAAATAATATTGTCGGGGATTGGAACTGATTTTTCGGGACTATTTTGTAATGCTTCACGCATAAATTTTATCCACATGGGCAATGCTGCTTTACCCCCAGTTTCATATCGGCCTAAGGAACGAGGAGTATCAAAACCCACCCATGCAGTGGTCGCATAATCAGGGTTAAATCCAGAGAACCAAGCATCAAATTGATCATTAGTGGTACCTGTTTTACCGGCAATATCCATACGGTTTAACTTTTTCGCCTTTCTACCAGTCCCGTGTTGAATGACGTCTTTCAAAACGCTGGTCATTATATAAACATTTTCCTTGGCTACCGTTTGGGGAGCCTGTTGTTCTTTAATTTCGGGACAGGATGTCTTTGGGTAATAATCAGAACAAGCAACTAGGGGTTGTTCTTGAAAGATGATTTGTCCCGATTTATCCATAATCTTTTCGATAAACCAGGGTTTAATTTGATACCCTCCATTTGCAAAAATGGCATAACCATTGATCACTTCAAGTGGGGTTAAATTTGCGCTACCCAATGCTAATGACAAATTATTGGGTAGGATTTGCGGATCAAAGGAAAAGTTTTTGACATAATCTAAAGCATAATTGACTCCAATATCCATTAAGATCCGAATCGACACCATGTTGCGTGATTTAATGAGCGCTTTTCTAAAGCGTGTCGGGCCAAAAAACTTACCGCTATAATTTGAAGGACGCCAGGCGCCTTCCAATTTGTTGTCTTTAAATACTACGGGAGCATCATTAATCAAAGTTGCAGGGGTATATCCTTTATTTAATGCGGCTGAATATATAAACGGTTTAAAATTTGAACCAGGTTGTCGTTTTGCCTGGGTGATACGATTAAATTTACTGAGATAAAAATCAAAACCTCCACTAAGTGCTACGATTTCTCCAGTTTGAGGTCTTAAAGAAACTAATGCACCTGAAACTTCTGGAATTTGTGCTAGTCGATAATCCTGTTTACTTTTTTGTTTTTTTGTTTCTGGAGTCATAAAAGGAGCGATATAAACGACATCGCCCGGACTAAGTACGTCACTTATTTGTTTTAATTTGGGGCCTAAACTCGTATCACTAAGATACTTTCTAGCCCAAGTTATATTTTTCCAATTTAAATCAATTGATTCTCCGTTGGAAGTGAGGAGTTTTGCATAACTATTTTGGACCGATTTCTTGGTTTTTTTAGGTTCTTTAACAATTTCTAAAACAATAGCTGTTTGTAAATGACCGGGAGAGGAAATAGCGTTTAGTTCATCTATCAGTGTTTCGGTATCAATCTCTTTAAGTTCTATATGTTTAATAATGCCTTTATAGCCATGTCTATGTTCATATTCTTGTAAGGTTTCTCTTAGAGCGAGGTCAGCTGCTTTCTGGAGCTTGCTATCAATACTTGTATAAACTTTATAGCCTTTAGTATACGCACTTTCACCGAATTCGGGATGTGAAGTAATCCAGGCGCGGACCATTTCGGAAATATAAGGGGCACTTAATTGGATATCGGGAGTATGTAATTTAGCGATATCTTTTTCATTTTTGGCCTTTATATAGGTTTCTTTATCAATGAATTCGAGTTCGTGCATGCGATCAAGAATATAATTTCGTCGAGAGGTTGCACGAGAATTATTGGTGATAGGATTAAATTTGGAAGGCGCTTTAGGTAGCCCTGCTATCATGGCAAATTGTGCAATAGATAGTTCACTAATTGGTTTTCCATAATAAACTTTTGCGGCAGTTGCTACGCCATAGGAACGATGCCCCAAATAAATTTTATTCAGATAGAGTTCAATAATTTGTTGTTTGGAAAACTTATGCTCTAAACGAAAGGACAAAAATATTTCTTTAATTTTACGAATAAATGTTTTTTCTCGACTCAAGAAAAAGTTTCGCGCCACCTGCATGGTAATGGTACTGCCTCCCTGTCCTTTTTTTCCGGTTTTGATTAAATTAATCGCTGCCCGCAAAATACCAACGTAATCGACACCAGGGTGTTTAAAAAAACGATTGTCTTCTGCCGCGATAATTGCGTGTACCATCGGTTCAGGAATTGCAGAATATTTTAATGGCTCGCGTTTCATTTCACCAAATTCAGCCATCAGTTGTTCGTCATGACTATAGACGCGCAAAGGAATATCTAATTGATAACTCTCGGGGTTTTTGATAGAGGGAAGTTGAGGTTCTACCAAGAAATAAACAGTTGTGACTGCCGTCACAGAAATTATAGCCACTGAAGCAATAATAATAAGGAAAAATCGTAGTATTTTAAATAAACGTTGCATAAATAGCCTAAAAAAGCATTTGAGATGTTGAAAATAAAATTATAGTTCTTTTTTTAATCGGAAACACGCTATTTTATTTAGTAAATAATTTAATTATTGGGTTGAAAGTTTTTTTTAATGTATTATGATATGAACATCGCATAACCTCTTGACCATTAAATAAAAATAAATGCCTTTGTTAATATTATAGCGATCAGGTTTCGAAACTTACATGTTTTGTGCTATTAAACTGAACTCGAAATACAGAAAAATATTAAAATCGGTGTTATAGTTATTGCTAATAAATGGATATAAAACTATAGCAGGTAACGGCTGTTTAAACTATATGGACATACAGCTTGCGGAAAATCGTTTTATTGGTTCTATAATAACAAGAAGGAATTAGATTTGAAGTTTCCTCAATTATTTAGTAGAAAAGCTCAATCGCTGATTGGAGTTGATATCAGTTCTTCTGCTGTAAAATTGCTTGAGCTTTCAAAACATGGTGATGATTATAAAGTAGAATCCTATGCTGTTGGGGGCTTACCTCCTAATTCGGTTGTTGAAAATAATATTGCTGATGTGGAAGCAGTTGGTGATGTTGTTAAAGTTGCCTATAAACGTTCTGGATCTAGCGTTAAAAATGCCGCAGTAGCCGTATCTGGCTCGGCTGTCATCACTAAAATTGTACAGATGCAAGCCTCTCTTTCTGAAGATGAAATGGAAAACCAAATAATGGTAGAGGCTGATCAATATATTCCTTATTCTCTGGACGAGGTAAATTTAGATTTTGAGGTACTTGGACCTACCGAAGGAGCCACTGAAAGTGTCGATGTCTTATTAGCTGCTTCGAGGACAGAAAATGTTGATGTACGCGTGGATGCAATTGAATTGGGGGGATTAACTGCAAAAATTGTTGATATTGAAGCTTATGCGATGGAAAATGCTTTTTCATTAATTGCGCCACAGTTGCCAAATGGAGCTTTGGGACAAACGGTAGCAATTTTTGATATTGGGGCAACTATGACGACCCTAAGTGTTATTCATGATCTAAAAACGGTGTATATGCGCGAGGCCATCTTTGGTGGAAAACAATTAACTGAAGAAATTCAACGCCGCTATGGTTTGTCGTATGAAGAAGCAGGAATGGCAAAAAAACAGGGAGGCTTACCCGATACTTATGTTCCTGAGGTTTTAGAACCCTTTAAAGAGGCAATGACTCAGGAAATTAACCGTTCCCTACAATTCTTTTTCGCTGCCACGCAATATAATTCGGTCGATCACATTGTACTCGCTGGAGGTAGTTCGTCTATAAATGGTATTGATCAAATGGTCGAAGAAAGAATGAGTATTAGTACGATAATTGCTAACCCCTTTTCCAATATGACCTTATCTTCTGATATTAAAGCACAGGTATTAAGCAACGATGCGCCAGCATTAATGATTGCTTGTGGTTTGGCATTAAGGAGTTTTGATTAATGGCTCGTATTAATTTATTACCCTGGCGTGAAGAAAAGCGAAAACTTAGAGAGAAAAACTTTATAATTTCGTTGATTATTACGGTTGGAGTAGCTGTGGCGATTGTTTTTGCGGTCAAACTGCAAATTGACGCAATGATAAGTTATCAAAAATCACGGAATAATTATCTCAATCAAGAGATAAAAAAAGTTGATAAGGCCATTGCTGAGATAAAAGAATTACAAAAAAAGAAAAAAGCCCTATTAGAGCGCATGGGGGTGATTCAAAAATTCCAATCGACTCGGTCTGATAGCGTAAGATTATTAGATGAAATAGTTAAAACCACGCCGGAAGGTGTACATCTTACTTCTTATGAGCAAAAAGGAAAAATTCAAACTTTTAAAGGTGTTGCTCAATCTAATGCTCGCGTATCTGCTTTAATGAGAAACATTGATCGTTCTGTATGGATAGAAGCTCCAAATTTGTCGGTTATACAATCGGAAAGTTCAGGTAATGAGAGTGGAACTAAGTTCAGCTCGTTTACTATGACAGCTAAGCAAGTTGTATCGGAAGCTGAGACTGAGGGTAAAGAAAAATGAAAAAAATGCTCTTGATTGACCAATATGATAGGTGGCAGATATGGATTTAGCTGAACTTGATTTTGAAGATATTGGTAGCTGGCCAACTTTATATATGCTTGTGGCTGTTGCCATTGCCTTTGTTGTGGTAATTGTGGGAGGGTATTTTCTTTTTACCAAAGATCATATAAAAAAGTGGGAAAAAGTCGTTAATCAAGAAAGTAAACTAAAAGAAACATTTAAAGCTAAACAGAAAAAAGCGGTTAATTTAGAGGCATACAAAGCCCAAATGGTTGAGATGGAAAAACGCTTTGGTACTATGTTAAAGCAATTGCCTAAGAAAACAGAAGTTGCTGATTTGTTAGTTGAAGTCTCTCAAACTGGTTTAAGTAATGGTTTAGAGTTTTCATTATTTCAACCACGGGGTGAGGTAAAAAAAGAGTTTTATGCTGAATTACCCATAGCAATTAATGTAACCGGTTCTTTTCATCAATTTGGTGGATTTGCAAGTGAAATTGCCGCTTTACCTCGAATAGTCACGATTCATGATGTAGTCATGGTTCCTAAAGGTAAAACTGAGCTTAATGAAGACCAGCTATTGCAAATTAGCTTGCTAGCGAAAACTTATCGTTATCTTGATGATGACGAAGAACAGGGGAGTTCCAGAAAGGTTCGAAAAAGATAACTATAATGTGATTCATTGACTTTTTCAAATTATGTTGGAATGAATAGATGTATGGATATGATTTTTGAGATAAAAAGCATAAAAAGGATAACTTTTTCTATTCTTGTGGTCGTAATAAGCAGTCTCTTAATTCCTGCTTGTACAGAACAGGGAATGAGTGATTTAGAAAAGTATGTTCGAGAAATAAAGGCCCAGAAAAAGGGAACAATACCTCCTTTGCCTGAATTTAAGCAATATAAAATGTTTACCTATCAAGCGCAAGATATACGTGATCCGTTTATACCCGTTGTGGATGTCGAAGTTGTGACTAAACGTGGTTATAGTGGACCAAGACCTGACGACAGTCGCATTAAAGAACCTCTGGAAAGTTTTTCATTGGATACTTTAAGAATGATGGGATCAATGGAACAAGGAGAACACCACTGGGTGTTAATCCAAGATCCGGATGGATTATTACACCGTCTGACGGTCGGCAATTATCTCGGACTGAACAATGGTAAAATCATTAGTTTGAGTGACGAGAGAATTGAAATTATGGAGTTGGTGCCCGATGGGAATGGTTGGAAGCAACGTGCTGCTGGGATCGCCTTAAGTGAAGAAGAGTAATTTATAATGAAAATAAAATCTTATCTGCCATATGGCTTTTATTGGGGCTTATTACTTTTATCTATAGCTGGTACAAGTTTTGCTCAGAATGTTTTAGAAAATATTGGTTACTCTTCAATGCCTGGGGATAAGTTACAAATCCAAATGCAATTCTCTTCTTATGCCCCTGATCCAGGGGTTTTTACTATTGATAGTCCTGCGCGAATAGTATTAGACTTTGACAAAGTCAGTTTAAGGCTAAAAGAAAAAAAACAAACCATTGGTATGGGTTTAGCGAGAAGTGTTAAGGCTGTTGAATCACAGGGGAGAACAAGAGTAGTATTAAACTTGGTCTCGTTGACTGACTATTCAATGGAGAAAAACAATAATTTTTTATTGATAACCTTAAATAAAGTTGGGCAGTCAATAAAAGGAAAATCGCTTCAACAAAAGGCCATACAAGATATTGATTTTCGACGTGGTAAAGATGGTGAAGCAAATATAATTATCCGTTTCACTACCCCTGTCGAAAATATCAGTATTAAAGATGAAGGTGAAAAAATCATAGTTGATATGATTGGCGTAAACTTGCCTCGGGATTTAGAGCGACGTTTGGATGTCGTTGATTTTGCAACTCCGGTAAAATTAATTGATACTTATACGGATGGGAATAATGTTCGTATGGTCTTAGATGCACAAGGGGAGTATGACCATTTGGGATATCAAATGGGGAATCAATTTACGATTGAAGTTAAAGAACTGTCCGCCCGGCAAAAAGAAGAAAGGGAAAAAGCGCGTTTTGGTTATAGTGGGGAACGCCTATCTTTGATTTTTCAGGATATTGAGGTAAGAGCAGTTTTACAACTAATCGCTGATTTTACCGGAAAAAACATGGTGACTAGCGATACCGTTTCTGGAAATGTGACTTTAAGGCTAAAAAATGTACCCTGGGATCAGGCTTTGGATATTATTTTAAAGACGCGCGGTTTGGCGATGCGTGAAGAAGGTAATGTCATTCGTGTGGCGCCAATGGAAGAAATAGCCGCCATTGAAAAATTGGAATTGGAGTCAGGTCGACAGATTGCCAGTCTTTTACCTCGCGTAAGAGAAACGATTCAACTAAATTATCGCAGAGCATCCATAGTGGTTGAATTACTCAATGCTATAGGAGATAAAGAGTCAAAAAAAAATACAGCGAATCCTGAGGCTCGTGATAATGGCGGACAGCAACCAGCTGAAGCCAATGCACCAGCTGAAGGAGAAGAATCTGGGGCCAGTTTAATTGGCGCTAATGCAACAATTATCGGTGATGATCGAACCAATAAAATTATTGTCTATGATACCCGTCAGAATATTGCCCAACTGAGAAAACTAATAGAAGAGATTGATGTTCCGACTAAGCAAGTTCTTATTGATTCAAGAATTGTCAGTGCAACGGATGATTTTAGTCGAAATTTAGGGGTTACTTGGCACGCATTCAATACTAATGACATTAGGATTGGGGCCGGTGGAAGCTCGGCAATTTATACAGGCAATGATGCGAGTGTGAACCTTGGAAACGCTTCTGCATCATTAGGACGTTTGGGGATTTCTACCGGTATACTCGGTGGCGGTTGGTTAGTTGATTTAGAGCTGCAGGCCGCAGAAGTTGAAGGAACTTCTGAATTGATTTCTAGTCCTAGAGTGGTCACTGCGAATGGCCAAGAAGCGATAATAAAACAAGGGATAGAAATACCTTATCAAGAATCGGGTGGCGATGGTACTACCACCACAGCTTTTAAAGAAGCAGTATTGAGTTTAAGTGTTATACCCAATATTACTCCAAATAATAAAATTGAAATGACGGTGGCAATTACTAAGGATTCGGTGAATACTGCAACGACAATTGGTGGAGTTCCTGCGGTTAATACTCAAGAGTTAAATACAAATGTTATCGTTGCTAATGGAGATACGGTGGTTTTAGGTGGCGTGTTTGAACTCGATAGTCAGGAAGGTGAAGATAAAATTCCTTTGTTTGGAGACATTCCTGTTATTGGACATGCATTTAAAAATACTAAAATTCTCAATAATAAAAAAGAATTGTTAATTTTTATTACTCCTAAAGTACTAGATACAGAATTGTCGGTTAAATAATAAATATCACATCCCAAAATTATTTATTTGGGGCAATAAAAATGGGCTGACAGGGAACTGCCAGCCCATTTTTATTTTGAATTATAGTATAATCTTCTCTTAAATTATTTCGGATAAATGTAAGGTATGATCAGTAAAGGAAAAATTGTTTTTGTCGGTCCTATGGGGGCTGGAAAAACAACTATAGGCAGGCAGGTTGCCGCAAACCTTGATTGGGAATTTTTTGATAGTGATAGGTTGGTCGAAGAACGCACCGGCGTTTCTATTCCTTTGATATTTGAGTTAGAAGGAGAAGAAGGATTTCGCTGGCGAGAGACTGAGGTACTAAAAGAAATTTCGAACGTGCCAAATATTGTATTAGCTACGGGTGGTGGAGCTGTTTTAAAGGAAGAAAATCGAGAGGTTTTAAAACAAAATTCTTTGGTGATTTTTTTACATGCCAGCATCGATCAGCTATTTGAGCGTACCGCTAAAGATAAAAACCGTCCATTGTTACAAGATGAAAACCCCAAGGAAAAATTGCGCTCCATTTTAGATCAAAGGATTGATATTTATAAGAATATGGCAGATTTGATAGTGAAAACAGATAATCAAAGCGTTGCTTATACTGTAAAAAAAATAATTGAATTGATAAAAAACTACAATTAAAGAGAAATAGAAATATCGAATGAAGACTCTAAATGTTAACCTAGGTGAGAGAAGCTACCCAATCTATATTGGACCAAATTTATTAACTAAACCAGATTTGGTTACTCCTTATGTAAAAGGTAAACAGGTTGTTATTGTTACCAATGAAACTATAGCCCCCTTATACCTAGAAAAAGTACAAAAGTTATTTGCGGCTTATCAAACTGAGTCGGTTATTCTTAAAGACGGCGAGGAATATAAAACTCTAGACGGTCTGATGCCTATTATTGACTTAATGATGGAAAAAAATATTGACCGGCGTGTGACTTTAGTTGCGTTAGGTGGGGGCGTTATCGGTGATATGACCGGTTTTGCGGCTTCCATATACCGTCGAGGTGTTAATTTTATTCAAATCCCAACTACCTTGTTAGCTCAAGTGGATTCATCGGTTGGTGGTAAAACGGGGGTAAATCATCCTCTGGGTAAAAATATGATTGGGGCTTTTCATCAACCTCAATGTGTTATAGCAGATACCGATACTTTAAATACTTTAGATGATCGACAATTAAGTGCCGGTCTTGGAGAAGTGATTAAATATGCTTTTATTAATGATATTCACTTTTTAGATTGGCTAGAAAATAATATGGATGGGTTGTTACAGCGAAAATCTGAAGCCTTAACCTATGCTATCGAAATTTCATGTCAGGATAAAGCTGATATTGTTGCTGAAGATGAAAAAGAAGCCGGGAAAAGAGCGTTATTAAATTTAGGTCATACTTTTGGACATGCGATTGAAACCGGTCTTGGTTATGGCACTTGTTTACATGGCGAAGCGGTTGCAATTGGAATGGTAATGGCAGCTGACTTATCTTTACGACACGATTGGATCGATGATAAAGCTTTAAAAAGGATCATAAATGTTCTCCAAGCAGCGAAGCTACCCACTGATATAAACTCAGTGGCTACAACTCGCTCAATCACCAGCCAACGGTTTATGGAGCTTATGGCAGGTGATAAAAAAGTTTTAGATGGTACATTACATTTGGTCCTATTCAAAGAAATTGGTCAGAGTATAATTAGTGCCGAGTATGAGCAGTCAAAATTACTTGAGACTCTTGCATCATTTACCTAAGTTATTGTAAAAATCTAATATAAATTCAAACCTATGTAAGTCGTTCAACTAGAGCTGTTAATTTTTTCAAAATTAAGCCGAATTTGAAAGAATAACATAGCCTATGTAAATAAGAGTTAATTATCGTGTCTTATCTGAAAATGTTAGGTTTAACTGAGGAGCCATTTAATACTGCTGACTCGAAATTTTTTTTTACTTCAGTCAGAAATGAAGAATATCAGGCTGTTTTGGCCGCTCTTAATCAAAAAGAATTTATTTCTTTAGTAGTTGGAGAGTCGGGAGTCGGTAAGACGGCATTATTAAATTATTTATTTGATAACTCATTAAATGAATGGCGCCTTGAAAGTCTAACTCTTCAGGCAAAGGTTGAAGCTGATGAAATATTAGAGCAACTCCTAGGGCAATTTCATGTTGTCGTAAATAAGAACATTGACCAACACATGTATCGACAACAGATGTTATCGACCTTGAGTATGCGATTGAATGAATTGGCTTTGTTCAAACTGATGCCAATTATCCTTGTTGATAATGCAGAATATTTAGATGCTGAATCACTAAAAATATTTTTTGACCTAAATAAATTGAATGAAGACTCAAAAGGTAAGTTGAAAATAGTTTTATTTGGGCAACCAGAGGTTTTAAATATTATTCAAGCCCCAGAGTTTGTTGATTTTCGTTCCCAATTTAACGTGGTTTCACTGGAAAATTTGAGTTTAGTCCAATTGTCTGGCTATTTGCGACACCGTTTGTTATCGGCAGGTTATAATCAGAAATTGCCATTTGATTCCGAACAAATTGATACGATTTTTGCGCAAAGCCAGGGTAACCCTGCCCGGATAAATGAAGTTGCTCATCAGCTACTGGTAAAAAAAATATCAGATTATAGTGCCCGGATGGAAACGTCAGATAGGGAAGCAGAACCAACGTTTGAATCTTCATTAGTTGATCAAGTTGGCAACCAAAATAAAAGTAAAGAAAACGAAATGACCTACAAAGGTAATGATTCAAAGACTGAAAATGATATTGATGATTTGGCTTATTCTATTCAAAAACAGATCGGTTCCTTTGACGAAATTCAAAACCTACCTGATGATATTGATGATGAGCAAATTTCTACTACAACTGATGATTTGGCGCAGCAACTACAAGAAGAATTGGCTGAGAGTCAGCAGTTTTTGCAGGGAAATGGAGCAAATAATCCTTTCTTGACAGCGAAGTTTTTAGTCCCTGGAGTCGCTATATTTTTTATATTAATTAGTAGCGCTACTTATTTTTTATTATCCGATGATAGTTCTGATGAATTCTCATCTCAACCGCAAATTACCTCACAGCCACTACTATTACCAGAGGAAAATGTTTCAACGAAACAGGAAACAATATCTGAGAAACCAGTTGTAAAAACTGTCGAACCGCCAGCTCCTAAAGATAATTCTACTGTTTTATCGAATAATATAAATAAACCAGATAATAAGCAATCTGTAGATTCAGAGTCAGAAATTAAAAAAATTCCTTTGATTTTCTTAGATGATGATTTATTAGAGGTTGTAGATGCGCAAAAGTCATTGCAAACAGAATCTAATGGTAATGGTGAAATTACAGTTAACCAGGCTAGGGATAGCCTAAAAGAATCAAAAACTAATCCGGTCTATGATGTCAATGGCGAAATTAAAAAAACAGAAACTTTGTTGCCTAAAACGGACAAACCTCTAGCAGTAGATTTTTCTCATAATTCTCCGCAAGACAAGAAAATAAACTCTGAAGTAGCTAATAACGTGGTGATTTTACCTAAAATAAATGGTGTAACTCCTTCACCTATTATTGGTTCAAACTCTCGGCAAAGTATTAGTGTTAATGGTAAAAACTTTCATCAGGAAACTCAACTTATTCTTAATTGGGGGCCGGAAAATCAGCCGAAAGAAAAAGTTTTTTCGGTGCGTTTAACACCTTCACAATTTAAATATGAAAGCGAAAAGCTCATTCGCCTATATGTAAATACTGGGGTTGAATCAGGAAAGTGGCAAGTTCAAGCGGTAAATTCAGGTAATGCACATTCATCGATTTATTCGTTTGAAGTCGTTCAACCATTTAAAAAATCGAAGGCTAAAACAACCAAATCTAAAGTAACTAAAGCTAAGACTATTGAATCAAAAAAGTTATCGCAAAATAGTTATTTGTTAGCCCAACCTAATAATTATTACACGATCCAGTTACTCAGTTCTTCAAATTTAGAAGCCGTAAAAGATTTAACTAAAAAGTATAAAATTGCTGATAAAAGTAGCATTGTCACTATCCAACGCAATGGGAAACGATTATATAGCTTAGTATATGGCAGTTTTAGAGACAAAAAGGGGGCGACTAAAGCCTATAAAAAATTGCCTAAGGCCTTATCCAAAAATAAATTATGGGCCCGAAAAATATCGGATGTTAAAAAATTAATGGGGAATTCTCAAACACCCTCTAAGAAAAACAGACAGGCTAAAACAGCAAAGAAAAGTTCAGGGCCTTTGTATAATGAACAGCTTATTGCTTCACGCGACCCCAAATTATGGACTTTTCAATTAATTAGTTTGGGGGCTGAGAGTGATATGAATCAATACATTAAAAATAATAAAATTCAAGATAAGGCCAATTACTTTAAGCGAACGGTTAATGGAAAGTCGCGTTATACATTAGTATACGGTGTATATGAATCTCGACAACAAGCACAGGCAAGTCTAGCCTCGTTACCCAAAAATATTCGGGCTGGAAAACCTTGGATACGTCAATATGCGGATATCCAAGCCTTGATGAAAAAATAGAGTCTAAATTCTTTGTAGATATTTTTTTGTTTTGTTTGAGGGTGTTAAAGTTTTTCTTGGGAAGTGTTTGGTGGAGATTATAATGTGCTCGTTTTAAGTATAAAAATGTATGATGGCGCCCTCGATTACAGGATAAATTGGAAATATTAGGTTTTTTATTTTTTGTTAATATTCTTACATTTTGTTTAAGAAATTTGAATACCACTACCAGTTCCTATTATAATGTCGTGCTATTTCTTTATTGCTCACCAAGAAATATAAGAAAAGTCAGTGTTTAAATGTGTTAAATACTGGCATAAAAATCACTAACATAAAGTAAGCATGGGCTTTTCTCCATGTGTCAATAAGAGGTTCTGTAATGTCGATAGCTCAATCTGTTCGGAAATTAACAGATTCCGGTATCTACCGGCCATCATTTGAAAGAGACAATTGTGGATTTGGATTAATAGCTCATATGGATGGCGCTAGTAGCCACTGGGTTATTGAAACCGCAATTGAGTCTCTAGCTCGTTTAACCCATCGTGGAGCAATTTCTGCCGATGGTAAAACCGGAGACGGATGTGGGCTTTTGATTCAAAAACCAGATGCTTTGATGCGTGTGGTAGCTGAGGAAAAAGGGTTTGCCGTTAAAGATAGTTATGCCGTTTGTGTCATTTTTTTAAGTCAGGATACTAAACAAGCCGACTTTGCAAAAAACACATTGGCAAAAGAATTAGATGCGGAAGGCCTTGAAGTATTAGGTTGGCGTACTGTGCCAGTTGATTCTTCCGTGTTAGGTGTTGAGGCTTCAAAAAGCTTACCCAATATTGAGCATCTTTTTGTAAATCCAGCTGATGGTATGGATGAAAAAGAGCTGGATAGACACTTATATATTGCCCGTCGTCGTGCAGAAAAAGTAATCGAGCAAACTGAAGACGAAACCTTTTATATTCCTTCTATGTCGTCTCAGGTGATCTCCTATAAAGGTTTAGTCATGCCTGAAACGCTGGCTAAATTTTACCATGATTTAAATGATAAACGTCTAGCTACTGGTATGGCTGTTTTTCATCAACGTTTTTCGACTAATACTTGGCCTCAGTGGCGTTTGGCACAACCGTTTCGTTATTTAGCACACAATGGTGAAATTAATACAATTCAAGGGAATAGAAACTGGTCCGTAGCTCGTGGTCATAAATTTGAAACACCACTAATACCAAATATGGCAGACGTACGCCCATTGGTTTCAATGTCGGGTTCGGATTCTAATAGTCTCGATAATATGCTTGAAGCCTTATTGGCTGGAGGTATGGATATCTTCCGTGCTATGCGCCTTTTAGTTCCGCCAGCTTGGCAAAATATGCACAATATGGATACTCGTCTTAGAGCCTTTTATGAGTATAATTCCATGCATATGGAAGCTTGGGATGGTCCTGCAGGCATTGTAATTACTGATGGTCGTTATGCCGCTTGTAGTTTAGACAGAAATGGTTTGCGTCCAGCCCGTTATGTGATTACTAAAAATACCGAAGGTAATGGTGGGCTGCAAAATAAAACATATACTGATTGTGTTATTACATTAGCTTCAGAAATTGGTGTTTATGATTATGATGAGAGTCAAGTCATTGCCAAAGGTCGTTTAAAGCCTGGTCAAATGTTAGCCTCAGATACGCATACCGGTGAGTTATTGTTACCAGATGATGTCGACAAATTATTGATGCGTCGATTTGATTATAAGAGTTGGTTAAAAAGTGGTGTACAGCGTCTAGAATCAAAGCTAAATGATGAAGCAACCACCATTGGTTGTATGGATGACGAAACCTATAGTATTTTTGAAAAACAATTCCAAGTAAGTAATGAAGAAAAAGAATACGTTCTAAAAGTTCTAGCTGAAAATGCTCAAGAAGCTGTAGGTTCTATGGGTGATGATACCCCAATGGCTGTTTTATCGGGTCAGGTTAGACCACTTTATGACTATTTCCGGCAGCAATTTGCCCAGGTAACCAATCCTCCGATTGATTCAATTCGTGAAAGCATTGTGATGTCCTTGGAGACCTGCTTTGGAGCAGAAAAGAATCTCTTTGAAGAAAAGCCAGAATGTGCAGAACGTTTGGTTGTTGATTCTCCAGTCCTATCACCCGGAAAGTATGGGCAGTTATTGCGACTGGATGATAAAGAATATAGTGTGGCGCATATTGATCTGAATTATTCACCTGATATAACACTTAAGCAAGCTTTGCATAGTATTAATGAGCAAGCCGTTGCTGCCATTAAATCGGGTAAAGTGATAATAATTCTTGAAGATAAGAATCTTCAAAAAGACAAGTTAACAGTACATGCCTTATTAGCAACCGGAGCAGTACATCATTGCCTGATTAAAGAAGGTTTACGTTGTGATGCCAATATTGTCGTTAAAACAGGTACCGCTCGTGATCCGCACCAAATTGCTACGCTGATTGGTTATGGTGCGACTGCTGTCTATCCATTTATGGCCTATGAAACGTTGGCCAATATGGTTCATAGTAAAAATATTAAAGAGCAGAACATAGGCACCGTTGCCAAGGCATACCGTAAGGGCATTAATAAAGGTCTTTATAAAGTTATGTCTAAAATGGGTATTTCGACCATTGCCAGTTACCGTGGTGCACAATTATTTGAAGCCATTGGTATCGAAGACGATGTGGTGGACATGTGTTTTAACGGTACTACCAGTCGTCTTGCAGGAGCGGGGTTTGAACATTTTGAAAATGATACCAAGATATTAAATAAAGTTGCTTGGAATCCTCGTAAGCAATTGATGCATGGTGGCATCTATCGCTATGTACATGGTGGCGAATACCATGCTTATAACCCAGACGTGGTGCAGTATATTCAACAAGCAGTACAAACCGGTGATTACGCCGCTTATCGTAAATATGCCGATGAAGTTAATAATCGCCCCGTCGCTTGTTTACGTGACTTATTAAAGTTACGTAGTGATATTCAGCCGATCGATATTAGCGAAGTCGAAGCGGCCGAAAATTTATTCACTCGCTTTGATAGTGCCGCCATGTCTATGGGAGCCTTATCAAAAGAAGCGCATGAAACACTGGCTCAGGCGATGAACCGTTTGGGAGCTCGTTCGAACTCTGGTGAAGGTGGTGAAGACCCAAGTCGCTATAACACCGACAAAGTCTCTAAAATCAAACAAATTGCCTCTGGTCGATTTGGTGTCACACCTCACTATTTAGTTAGTGCCGAAGTACTACAAATTAAGGTGGCTCAAGGTGCTAAGCCTGGTGAAGGTGGACAATTACCTGGACATAAAGTGGATCTAGCAATTGCTAAACAACGTTATTCTAATCCTGGTGTAACTTTGATTTCGCCTCCCCCACATCATGATATTTATTCGATTGAAGATTTAGCTCAATTGATTTTCGACTTAAAACAAGTTAATCCAGATGCTTTAGTATCGGTTAAATTAGTATCGGAACCTGGTGTTGGCACTATTGCTGCCGGGGTCGCTAAAGCCTATGCGGATTTAATTACGATTTCCGGCTATGATGGAGGTACAGGAGCCAGTCCTTTAACCTCGGTTAAATATGCAGGCTCACCTTGGGAACTAGGTCTGAGCGAGACCCAACAAGTGTTATGTGCGAATGATTTGCGCGGAAAAATTCGCTTGCAAACCGATGGCGGCTTAAAAACCGGTTTAGATGTTATTAAAGCCGGAATTTTAGGTGCGGAAAGTTTTGGCTTTGGTACCGGACCGATGATTGCGATGGGATGTAAGTACTTACGAATTTGTCACTTAAATAATTGTGCAACGGGTATCGCCACCCAAAATCAAGAGCTTCGAGATAAGCACTTTATCGGGAAAGTAGAAATGGTCATGAACTATTTCCGCTTTATTGCCGAAGAAATTCGGGAAATTATGGCACAATTAGGTATTCGTAAATTTGAACAATTAATTGGTCGTACTGATTTACTTGAAGTTCTTGAAGGTAATACCAGTAAACAAAATGGCTTGAATTTAGCTCCTTTACTAAGCTCGATAGAAGATGAGACTAAACCTAAGTTTTGTATTTCCGAGCAAAATGAACCCTTTGATAAGGGTGAGCTAGCAGAACGTATGGTAGCAGAAACATTGCCCGCCATTGAAAAGAAATCTGGTGGTGAGTTTGCGTTTAAGGTACGTAATACGGATCGTTCTATCGGTGCACGTATTTCTGGAGAAATTGCCAAACGTTATGGTAATTTGGATATGGAAAATAATCCTATCGTTATCGAAATGGAAGGAAGTGCGGGTCAAAGTTTTGGTGTATGGAATGCCGGTGGTTTGCATATGCATTTAGTTGGAGATGCAAACGATTATGTTGGTAAAGGAATGACGGGTGGGCGTTTAGTCATACGTCCTGCTGACGAGGTTAACTTTAAGACTAACGAAGCGTCCATTATTGGGAATACTTGTTTATATGGCGCAACTGGTGGCCTACTAATGGCTGCGGGAACTGCTGGTGAACGTTTTGCTGTGCGTAATTCAGGTGCCCATGCGGTGGTAGAAGGAATCGGTGATCACGGTTGTGAATATATGACTGGTGGTGTTATCACGGTCCTTGGAGATACGGGGGTGAACTTTGGTGCTGGGATGACCGGTGGTTTCGCTTATGTTCTTGACCTCAATAATCAATTTGTCGATCGTTATAATCATGAATTGATTGATATTTGTCGGATTAGTGATGAATCAATGGAAGCACACCGTAACTATCTGCGCCAGAAAATTCAAGAATATTGTTCAGAAACAGGTAGTTATTGGGGGCTGACTATTCTTGATGACTTTGCTTCCTATGTAGCAAAATTCTGGTTGGTAAAGCCAAAGGCTGCTTCAATTGAAGGATTGTTAGATACCTTGTCATCAGAGGCCGCATAAATTTAGCCGATAGCTATATTATTGTACTATTGTTAAAGTCACTGGCAAATTTGCAGTGAATGTGCCAAAAGAACAATAAAAATGGCACTAACTAGTTAGAGAATTGTTATGAGTAACATTTATCAGTTTTTAGAAGTAGATAGAAAAGATCCTGACAAAAAGAGTGTTGAAACTCGAGTTAAAGAATATCGAGAAATATATAATGCCTTTGATCAAACGCGTACCACAGAGCAGGCAGATCGCTGTTTAGATTGTGGTAATCCCTATTGTGAATGGCGTTGTCCAGTACATAACTATATTCCTCATTGGCTTAATCTGGCCAAACAAGGCAAGATAGTCGAAGCCGCCGAGCTATCTCACCGTACCAATTCATTGCCTGAAATTTGTGGTCGGGTCTGCCCTCAGGATCGACTTTGTGAAGGTGCTTGTACCCTGAACGAAGAATTTGGCGCTGTTACCATCGGTCAAGTAGAAAAATTTATTACCGATAGTGCTTTTGCTCAAGGTTGGCGACCTGATATGACAAAAGTTGTTGAAACAGGAAAAAAAGTTGCAGTCATTGGAGCTGGACCGGCTGGACTTGGCTGCGCCGATGTATTAGCTAGAAATGGTGTAAAGGCCGTTGTCTATGATCAACACCCTGAAGTAGGCGGTTTATTAACCTTTGGTATTCCTGAATTCAAACTAGAAAAACCGGTTATGTTCAGAAGACGTCAAGTCTTTGAAGAAATGGGGATTGAATTTGTTTTAAATACCAAAGTGGGTGAAGACATTGCATTCCAGGAATTGCTTGAACAGTATGATGCTGTCTTTTTAGGGATGGGAACGTATAATTCCATGCAGGCGGGTATCGCAGGTGAAGATAGTGAAGGCGTGCATTTAGCTTTGGACTTCCTTATTTCCAATGTAAAAAATTGCTATAACTTTGACCAAGGCGATAATAAATTTGTCAATATGGCAGGTAAAAAGGTTGTAGTACTTGGTGGCGGTGATACGGCGATGGACTGTACCAGAACCTCCATACGTCAAGGTGCTAGTGAGGTTTTTTGTGCTTATCGTCGTGATGAAGCGAATATGCCTGGTTCGAAAAAAGAAGTGCTGAACGCCAAAGAAGAGGGTGTACAGTTTTTATGGAATCGTCAACCCGTAGAAATCGTGACTGAAAATGATAAAGTCACCGGTATTAAGCTAATTACAACACAATTAGGTGAGCCAGATGAAAGAGGACGCCGTCGTCCTGAACCGATTGCTGGTTCTGAAGAAATAGTCGCAGCAGATGCTATTTTAGTTGCCTTTGGTTTCCGTCCAAGTCCAGCAGATTGGTTTAGCGATTTTAATATTAATTTAGATGAACGTGGCCGGGTCGTTGCGCCATCTGATGGTGAGTTTGCTTTCCAAACCTCTAATGCGAAAGTGTTTGCAGGTGGTGATATGGTTCGTGGTTCTGATTTAGTCGTTACGGCTGTGGCAGAAGGACGCAATGCTGCCGAAGGTATACTTGACTATCTTGACAACGACTAGACCATAATCAGAAAAAAAACTCAGGGATAATACTTATAATGAGCCAATTAAAAAATGATCGCTTTCTAAAAGCTTTACTACGTCAGCCGGTCGATGCTACGCCTGTATGGATGATGCGTCAAGCCGGGCGTTATTTGCCGGAATACAAAGCAACACGTAAAAAAGCCGGCAGCTTTATGGATCTATGTATGAATCCAGAATTGGCCTGCGAAGTGACGATACAACCTTTGGATCGCTATGCACTAGATGCGGCAATTTTATTTTCCGACATTTTAACCATCCCAGATGCAATGGGGTTAGGACTTTATTTTGCTGAAGGTGAGGGACCTAAATTTACCAATCCCATAAGAACTGCCGCTGACGTGGAAAAATTAGGTGTTCCAGATCCTGAGGGCGAATTGAAATATGTAATGAATGCCGTACGGGTTATTCGTCGTGAGCTTAATGGTCGGGTACCCTTAATTGGTTTTTCTGGAAGTCCCTGGACTTTAGCGACTTATATGGTGGAAGGTGGTAGTACTAAGGAATTTGGTAAAGTGAAAGGTATGATGTTTGATCAACCTCAAACCATGCATAAATTATTAGATACTTTGGCTGAGTCGGTTATATCCTATTTAAATGCCCAAATCGCAGCAGGTGCTCAAGCTGTTATGGTTTTTGATACCTGGGGTGGAGTACTTACTCCTCGCGATTATAAAGAGTTTTCATTACGCTATATGCAAAAAATTGTAGCCGGGATTAATCGTAATATTGATGGACAAACCATTCCGGTGGTTCTCTTTTCTAAGGGAGCAGGTCAATGGTTAACTGATATGGCAAATACGGGGTGTGATGCATTAGGTGTCGATTGGACTATGGATTTAGCCGATGCGCGGGCTCAGGTCGGCGATAAAGTGGCTTTACAAGGTAATATGGACCCTTGTATCTTATATGCCTCAGAAGAACGAATTAGAGAAGAAGTAAAAACTGTATTAGCCTCGTATGGCGAAGGCACTGGACACGTCTTTAATTTAGGGCATGGTATTCATCAACATATCAATCCAGAACGTGTTGGTGTATTTATTGATTCGGTGCATGAATTTAGTAAACCCTATCACAACCCCTAAAAAACTTTACAGATAAAGTATATTCCATAAAAAAGCCAGTTAGAAACTGGCTTTTTTTATTCTCTGTCCAATTATGTTTTTACTTACTCAATAATATCCATTTTAATTAACTCTAAATATGCATCCTGACCATTTTGAGATGGATGATATAATAGGTCTACCGAATAGGCTACGCCAAAGTCATCAATATATTTAGGAATTTTAACGCGCTTGGTTGAAGGATCATATGTGGCAGGAATATTATTTTTTAATTCCTCTTCAATTTTAGCCATATTGAGTAAATTAAATTTATAGCTACCACTTCGTTTGGTGCTTGTTTTTAATCCGAGTTCAACGGCGTAGCTGGAATCCCCTACTTGTATTTCTGGTATCAACAAAATATTTGTAGATGGATTATAAGTCGATGCTAATGTCCGAGTGGATTGTAAAGGATTAACTCCGGTGCTGGTAATTGAAATTGAATATTGATCAGAATTAATTGGATCAATTACATAAAATTGCGTGGTAGTTGCTTTGCTTTCAGTAACTGCCGGATCGGTTAGGCTGGGACCGGTTGTATTAGGACCAGGTTCTTCTTGGATCATATCACCACCATCGCAGTTTTGAATGCGATTTGAAATTGCTATATAATAAGTCTTTGCTCCAGTGCCGACTCCTACATCTACAGAATTAGCGGCGCCATGGCATGAGTCTATGATGCCTATTAGGCTACTTCCATAATTTCCTGCCCAGTAGTTAAGGTACATATGTTCAACTTGCCATGATGCAACGGTATTGCTAGTTCCAGTTCCAACAAAAGCAAGACTACCATCGGTTACATAGGTTCGAAATGTTAAGGAAGCACCTTCGACAGCAGGGAACGTATCTCCATCAAATACATACAAAACAAAAGCTCTGGTGGATTCACAAATTTCACCTTTGGGGCACAGCTCTAGGTGAATGATCTCGTTACCGAGACTATTTATTTGGAAAATATCTCTATCTGTACCTTCCTGTAAATGTCCTTTGATTAACTGGCCCGAATTAACAGGAGTTGCATTTGTTGTTAAATCGTTGGGTTCAATTTCTACATTTTGATCCCTTGACCAAGTCTCACTTAATATCCTAATTGTTAAAACTCCAGTAGCACTTAGAGCTTCACCAGTATTTGTACTTATGCCATGACCAGTATAAGTAAATATATCATCTAAATAACCACTACTGGTTAATTGCTGAACAGAGGTGGAATTAGTATTTAAGGTATAGGTAAAAGAGCCATCATTATTAAAGGCTAATGTTCCATAAGAGCCGATAGGCAAACTATTTAGAGTGGCTGATGTTATGTTAGAGTCATTTGCAAGTACATTTCCTGTTGCTGTAGGAGTGGTTGAATCACTATCACTTTTAACAATTGAAAAGAAATCGTCAATCGTAAAAAAGGACTTTAATTCTTCCTCTTTTGCGTCTTCTTCTGCTGCTACTGCGGCGTCTTCTTCATCGGTTAAAGAGCCCGTTTTGCCGATAATACGAATAACAATATTGGCAGAAACAGATTTATCTACCCCTAACATGTTATATGTAAAGGTATCGGTAAGAAATTCTCCTAATTGTAAAGCTTGTACTGAGCTAGCATTATTATTTAAACGATAAGTATAACTTCCGTCGGAAAGAAACAGTAATGAACCATAACTACTGACAGGCTCACTTGCTAAAGTGTAAGTAATTCCGCCTACATCATTTTCGGATACTATTCCCGATATAGTATCCGAATTTTTAACAATACTATTTTCATCATCAAAGGCATAAAATGTTTCATCTATTGCGTTGGCATCAACTGTTTTTCCCAAAATTTGAATGGTAAGTACAGCACTACTGGTATAAAAGTTTTCACCTACTATCTGATAGGTAAACAAATCATTTAAAGATTCGCCTGTTTCAAGGGCCACAATTGCTTCGGCGTCATTATTTAGCGTATAGGTATACGAGCCATCTGAGAGAAAAGCTAAAGAACCATAGTCAGTTGCAGCCTGACTGGTTAATATGGCGGTTTTTGCTCCGCCATCATTCGTGGTCACGCTACCGGTAATTGAAGTATCATTTTTGGTGATTGAATTAGCATCATCTAAGGCGAAGATGCTATTTCTGATTTCTTGTTCAGCGGCGGCGGCTGCTGCTGCGGCGGCGGCTGCGGCTTCAGCCGCTGCAGCTTCTTCTTGAGCTATAATAACAGCTTCATTAAATGTGATTGCATGGGCAGCCATATTTAGGGCTGACAATAAGGTAAAAGAGAATATAAACTTGTTTTTAGTCTTCATGGTTTAGCACCCATTGCAATTTCTTGATAAAATATTTAATTATTTTGAGTATAGTATTGATTTATATATAGGGTCAATAGCATATCCCCCTTTATTTTCACAATGTGATGGGATTCTTATTATGAAATATATTGACTAAGACACATTCATTAGATGAACCGTTCTGATTTAATTTATGTGTTTGCATTTGCTTTATAAAAATAACAAACATCTATTTTTTTGATGACACCAGATACTTTAGTGAGTATTGGTTAGGGATTATCATCAATTAGTTTTCCAAATACTAAAAACAGAACTGTTTTGAATAATATGAGTGTATATGATTTTGGCATTTTTGAAATCGTAGTGATAACTAGGATCTCCATAATTAGTAATAAAATAATCGGCATTATCGATATTATTTTTTATCTCAACACTTAATCTATCTTGTGAGCTTTTATCAAGAATCTGGGTGTTTAATAATCCAGGCCAATTGGCAACATTTACCTTAATTAATTTCCTCTCATCCATCTTTAAGATTAGTTCTAAGGCTGATTTATACGAAGTACCCCAGTAGTCATATTCATATTCTTTGAGTAATTGGTTTGGTTTTTTTGATAACAGTTCGTTAAAATAAAGGTGTTGTAGGGGATGATTAAATATATAAAAGAGGGCAATGAGGATAAATTGTGTGAGTACTGCTGCTGGAATAATTAATTTAAACTGATTTTTTTGCATATAAGAATTGATATGGAATAGACCATAAGAAGCAAGTAATACAAAAGCGGGATATAAAAAAAACAATTGTCTCCAACCGTTATAGAGAACAGATTTAAAAATGACGACTGCAATTGCACTAGCAAAGAAGGTGAATAAATATAGCAATAGGTGATAATTAGTTGCGCTGGAAAATAAATTTTGTGGTGTTTTTAATTGTTTATAGGCAAGTAATATGATCCCTGCTCCGCCTAGCAGTAAAAAAAGTAATGGCGTCGTCGTAATGAACCATAATGAAAAATAATACCAGGGGAGGGCAGAGGCAGGTACTAAGTTTCCGGCTAATAGCACATTACCATTCCACCTAAACTGGGACATATTGTTAAAAATGGTAATAAGGTTTGTTAAAGGTTCCTCCCATAAATAGGGAAATGAAAAATATAATGTTATAGCCGTGCTAAGGCTAAAAAAAATAATTATCTTCAAGTTTTCTTTGATGCTTTGTTTTTTATAAACTATCGCTAACAATAGATAGGCAACGACACTCATAAAAAACATTAGTCCCATAATACGGAGGTTGATGAGCAATCCTGTTAATAGTCCTAATAGCATATAGGGAATAATTTTTTTTGTTTGCTTATCGGCCCAGAAAATGGTTGAAAAACAAACTAAATAGATATTCATAAAAGGGATGTCTTTGCTATTAAAAAAGGAGTGTGCGTATATTCTTGGGTGTAACAACAAAGCGAGCATGGAAAAAAGTGCTATCCATCTGCTTTTGAATAGCGAGTAGCTTAAATAGTAGATGCTAAGACTACAAAGCAAAAACAAGACATGCAAAATGTAGTGTCGAGTGAGATAGATATTTTTTGAATCCTCTAAGCGAAAATATTTTTCTAAGGCAATTAAGGGGAGTTCAAGAGCGACACCGTAATCACGATCTTCAAAGCTAAACAAGGTTCTATCATTATCCGTGATATAGTTAAGTGAGACATAACCCACTCCTCTTTGTTGCTGTTCGTCCCAGCTGAGCCCATAATCCTTGTAGATAAACGAACCTATGACTAAGGCAATAATGAAGATAAAATAAGCAGGCCAGTGATAGAACCAATGATTAACTGAGCAAAAAATTGTTTTCAAAATAAGCCAACCCTATAAAACAGCTTCTATTCCACCAGGATATTGTTTAATTAATTTGTGAGCTTTGTTCAGTATGAATCAAGGCCGAAATGCTGGATGAATGGGGAGCGTCAAAACATCAGCTAATCGCCCCTTTGTCAAAACTTCGATTGTGGCTATGATAAAGTAAAGTGTTTTTTATGTATACTGGAAAGGGGGGAAAACAACAGGATATAGTTGAGTATTCGCTGAAAGTGTGACGAGGTTATTATTATCAAGATATAGTTTTATTTTATTTTTGACTTTGGATAGGTTTCACTTGATGATAATAGCAATTCACGTATCATAATCGGAAATTATAAGAGAGGCTTATTCAGCTCAGCTGGTTTAGAATAATCTCTCATTTGTTTTACATTGCCAGTTTTTTTAGACTATTTTGGGGCTATTTTTTTAATTGTTTATTATTATGCCAGAATTCGATGACTTAACTCTGCACAATAAAGAAATTCAAGAAAATCTTGAGTTTTGGGGTAAAAAGCCACTTTTAAAACAGATTTATTTTGACTTTTATAGAAAAATATCTAGGTGTCTTATTGATTTGCCCGGTTTACATACAATTGAAATTGGTTCGGGCATTGGAAATATTAATGAAGTCATTCCCGATTGTATTCGAACCGATTTATTCGCCAATCCTTGGATTGATCAGCTTGAAAACGCTTATGACTTATCATTTGAAAATAACTCAGTGGCAAATATCATTTTGTTTGATATATTCCATCACTTAAAGTACCCCGAGACAGCTTTTAATGAATTCAAAAGAGTTTTGTCGTCAGAAGGCCGGATAATTATTTTCGAACCATACATGAGTCTCTTGGGATTATTTATATTTGGCTTGTTACACCATGAACCACTGGGTTTAACAAAAACAATTGAATTTAAAGCCCCTGAGGGCTGGCAAGCAGAAGACAGCAGTTATTATGCTGCTCAAGGTAATGCTTCACGGATTTTTTTTCGGCGAAAATATAAATCATTTCTCACTGATTGGCATGTGGATAAAGTAGTTAAAATGTCGGCAATATCTTATGTAGCTTCAGGCGGTTATTCTAAGCCACAACTTTATCCCGATAAGGCACTACCAATACTTAAAGTCATTGATAGATTTTGTGATCTATTTCCCAGTATTTTTGCCACGCGAGTGTTAGTGGTACTAAAGAAGCGTTAAGCCTAAATTACCGATCTGAAAATGATTAAGACAATAACTTTAAAAAACACTTCTAAGCTAACCATACAAATTTTAATTGTAGTGATTTGCTTTATCTATGCATTTTCAAATATTAATTACTCTGAACTGTTGACTCGATTAAAAACAATCGAGTTTATACTAATCCTTCCTGCTTTGTTTATTATAGTGTCTGGCTACTTTTTTCTTGCGTTGCGGCTAGTTGTTCTGCTGAAAAGCTATACCATCAATTCTTTTTACGCATCGTTTAATGCATCTATAATTGCACTTGGAATAAATAATATTTTTCCTCTAAAGCTAGGTGAAGTTGCTAAAGTTTTTTATTTGAACCGAGTAGTAAATATTAGCCTCAGCAAAAGTTTTAGTCTAATCATATGGGAACGCTTTGCCGATATAAACCTGCTGGCCTTGCTAGGGCTGCTGACTATGGCATTCTATCCATCGAATGTTAACTTGCAGCCTTTTTTTATTGCTGTAGTGATTTTATGGGTTGGACTATTTGTTTATTTGAAGGTCAATTTTATTTACAATAAGTTGACTTTTTTCCTCCCGCTTTTTATTCAGAATCTGCTTAATCAATTGCATGCTGCTTTGATTGCCAAAAGGAGTCGTGTTGATATTTTAGGTGTAGTCGTGCTGACTATCTTAGTCTGGTTTATTTATGTTTTTCAAGTCTGGTTTATTTTGGAAAAAATTTTACTGATTGAATTGAACCTTCCTCAACTACTAACCGTTTTTGTAGTTACCGCTCTTGGCATGGCAGTCCCATCAGTACCTGGAGCACTTGGGGTTTACGAAGCTGCAATGGTGTTGTCCTTGGGCTGGTTTGGTATCGATAAAACCGAAGCTTTAATGGCGGGAATAGTCTGTCATGCCTTTATCTTAATTCCTTGCACTTTGATTAGTTTATTTATTCTTTCCAATATGCACATTAGCATCCATTCTTTTAAAGAAATCTTGCTAAAAACTAAGGAACAATCAGTAGATAAATGAATCATATGATACTTCAAACGTTTATAAAAGACCGCTACTTGAAATTTAGTGCTTTTTTGTTGTTGTTCGTATTTGCCTTGCTATGGCGTCTCCATGGACTTGAGTTTGAAAGTATGTTTATGGATGAAATTAGACAGGTGAGATATTATACTCAACCATTTTTTAAAATGATTGAATTTTCTAGCAGACAACAACAGCCACCCTTAGATTATTGGATTGGTCACCTGGTCTTTAAAATCAGTGATACAGATTTTATGGCACGATTACCAGCAGCTGTTTTTGGAACGTTGTCAGTTTTACTTATTTTCTCATTGTTATCCAAATATGTTAGTGTTTGGTTGGCATTTATAGTTGCCATTGTGTTTTCTTTATTACCTTTTAACCTCTATTTTTCTCAAGAAGCCAGACCTTATTCAATAGCAATTTTCTTTTTCTTGTTATTTGTCTGGATTATTGACCTCATCAATATGGTGAAAGAAGTCAAATTTATGCACTATGGCATGCTGCTGCTTGTTAGCACTTTATTTTTACTGACTCGTGCTCTAGTACCACTGATCGTGGTGACAACCACTATACTATTTTTTGTCAGTTATTTGATCCTTGATATCTATCGGAATGGTTTAATAAAAAATCAAGTTCAAGTTCGCTGTTTTTCTCTTATTGTGACTCTAGCTATTGCAGGCATTATTTATTCCCCAGTTTTTTTTCAAATTATTCAGTCAGCTGGTAGTTATGCCAATGGAGGAGCAAGTATTGGATTTAGCTTTTTTGTTGATGGAATAAATGAATTTCAAATATTTCCGATATGGGAAGCTTATGTGACACAAGCTGAGCCTATCGGACATATTATTACGATTTTAATTTTATTGCTTGGGGGGTATGTATTTTTCTCACGAAAAAAAATCCCATTATTGTTGGTTTTTTCCTTGATTTTGTTAATTGGTAGCTCTTTTTTACATAGCTTTGTTTTTCATGCCAAAACGACTTTTCCCCTTCGTCCTCCCTACGCTATATATCTATTGCCTCTGAGCTTTATTTGTCTAACTTTATTTCTTGATACTGTGATTAAAGTAGCTCCGCGTCAAAAAATTACTTTATTGATAAGTCAAATTTTGCTGCTGGTTTTACTTTCATTTACTCTCTCTTCCAGTATCGATTTTAAAAGTAAAAGAACCAAAACGGACTGGCGTGGTTTATCAGCTTATGTGAAGCAAAATTATGCTAAGGGTCATGTTTTGATTTTTAAATCTTTAGTTGATGAGGGTAAATGGGAACCTAGTAACTATGGTTTTACACGCTACGAAGAGGAATTTGGAAAAACCCCTTGGCTTGTTGTCAAAGAACTAGAAGAGTGGGTGGTGAAAATAAAAAATTTCCCATTAAAACCTGTTGTTGTCGTTTTTCAATATCGAGATTATTATTTAACCAATGCCTCACGTTATCCTATTATGGCTAAACCTATAGCCTATGAAGCAATTGGCTTTAAAAAAATACTTGATAAAAATCAGTTGGATATTAAACAATTTGCAGGCCTTAGCATTCTTTCATTAAAAGAAAGCTCAGGGAATTTTCATTTGGATAGTATGCGTTTATTTAATGAAATATTAAAGAAAGTTCCCCAAAATAGTCATTTTGTCGATATGTATCGTATATTTGCTATGACACTCGCACTATGTGGTGAAAAGAATTATGCTGTGATTGCTGATATTGTTACCCACCTAAGTAGCCAACTTAAGCTTTCCCAAGAACTGCGTGAAAAAGTTGATAAAATTTATTCTGAAGCTGAATCTCGTGGTTATTCTTGTTTTGAAAAAAAGAAGCCATAAAATATGAAACTAAAAAAAGAAAAAATCGCACACTATAACTCTTTGGCCGCTAAAAGAGACGAGTGGAGAAGAAAAAATGATTATTACCATCAAAAAATCCTATCGCTTTTAGCTTTCCTCATTCCTGAAAATGCAAGTGTATTAGATATCGGTTGTGGGACAGGAAGTTTGTTAGCCGCACTTAAACCAAGAAAGGGAGTAGGAGTTGATTTTGCTGAAGAAATGATAAAAGAGGCAAAAACTAAATATAACCCAGTTGAGTATCCTGAATTAAATTTTCAAGAAGGTGATGTCGAAGAACTGAAAATAGATGATGTCTTCGAATATATCGTTATTTCTGATGTTGTCGGGGATTTAAATGATGTTTGGAAGGCATTTCGAAAAATAAGGACGGTTAGTGACGAAAATTCTAGAATTGTCATTAACTATTATAATGCAATGTGGGAACCTATCTTAACTATTGCTGAAAAGTTAGGTCTTAAAATGCCCCAGCCACATCAAAATTGGCTAGCAGCGGGGGATATTAAAAACTTACTCGATCTCAATGGTTTTGAGGTGATTAAGGAAGGGCAGGGGCTACTTTTCCCTAAAAGCATTCCCCTGATTTCAAATTTTCTCAATTCGGTTTTTGCTAATTTACCTTTCATTCAAAATTTTGGCTTAACAAATTATATTGTTGCTAGAAAAGTTTCTCAACCTATAGCAGTGGAGCAGCATCTGTCTGTCACAGTCTTGATTCCCTGTCGAAATGAACGCGGAAACATTCGCTCTGCGATTGAACGAGTACCCGATATGGGGAAGCATACTGAAATTCTTTTTGTCGATGGAAATTCTAATGATAGGACAGTGGAAGAGATTGAAAAAGTTATAGAAGAATATAGCGATAAGGATATTAAACTCCTTCATCAGATTCCTCCTGGTTCAAATATGGGCAGTGACAATGGTTTAATGCTCAGTTTGGGTAAAGGAGATGCGGTTCGTAAAGGCTTTGATGCTGCCCAAGGAGATATCTTGATGATCTTAGATGCTGACCTGACAGTACCTCCTGAGGAACTCCCGCGCTTTTATGATGCTTTGGTAGAAGGAAAGGGCGATCTAATCAATGGCACACGCTTAGTTTATCCTATGGAAAAAGAAGCCATGCGATTTTTAAATATACTGGGCAATAAGTTTTTTAGTTTGTTTTTCTCCTGGATCTTAGGACAGCGAATTAAAGATACACTTTGTGGTACTAAGGTATTAACCAAAGTCAGTTACCAAAAAATTGCTAAAAATCGTGCTTTTTTTGGTGACTTTGATCCTTTTGGTGATTTTGATCTCTTGTTCGGTGCTGCAAAGCAAAATCTAAAAATAATCGAGTTACCCGTACATTATAAAGAGAGAACCTATGGTGAAATTAAAATTGAACGCTTTAAACACGGCCTTATCTTATTGAAAATGAGCCTGTTTGCATTATTAAAACTTAAGTTTCGTTCATAAATTAGCAATGCATTAAGATAATTTTACTAACTAGTGCTCAATCCTGTATCCAAAAAAATGTTAATTTAAGACTACAATGAGTTTGTATGAGATGCATATCGTTTTGTTCAGGTTCACCTGTTAGCAACGAATTTTTTTATTAATGAGAAGCAAATGAAAAAAAATAGAGTTTTATTTGTTAAACCTCCAGACCGTTTTTTGGAAAATGAGTTTGTGTATCAACAACTGGGTCCCCATTATCTACAGTCTTTTCTAGAATTACATGATATTGGGGCTGATCTGTTGGTATTGTATGAGTCTGACGACTCAAGACAAAGTAACAAGGCTGGCTCAGATGAGTCCCCCTCTCTGGAACAATTAAATGCCATCTTGATTGAAAATGGTGGCAATAGTGTGGATGGGGCCTTTGATAAAAGCATTTTTGCCCAATACGATATTGTTGCAATGTCTGTCATGAGTCCGCAAGCCTCAGATGCTTATCTGTTGAGTAGTTTTTTAAATCAATATTACCCACATATCACTACGGTTATCGGTGGCTCCCATGCCCGCTATTATTTGCCTTCAGTATCGACTTTACCTGACAGCATAGCATTTGATTTTGTCGTGCCCAATGATGGCTGGTGGCCAATGTATCAAATTGCTGCTGGTGAAATTAAACGAGGTTCTGCAAAATCACAAATAATAAATCATGCCTATAAAAAACTGGTTGACTTGCCTGCTCCAACCAGACCCAAAGCCTTGATGGACAAATATAGTTTTAATATTGCTGGGGTAAGTGCCTATCATACCATCACCGCTTTAGGCTGTCCTTTTTCATGCCACTTTTGCGAATCGGGACGGGAGAAATTACGCAAATTCTCTGTTGAAATGATTGATCATGATTTAGAGGTCATAGCGGCAACTCAAATGGCCTTGGGGCATAAGGAAAAAGCCGTGATGTTTTTTGATGATGTCGGCCTTATGAATCCAAAACAAGTCGGGCAGTTAGCTACATTGGTAAAAAAGCACGATTTTACTACCTGGCGAGCCTTTTCTCATGCTTATTTAATCGTCAAATATCAGGATGGTATATTGGCTCCTTTTAATGAAAGCGGTGGTAAACGTATCGGATTGGGAATAGAAACCGGATCGCAGAAATCGTTAAACTTGATCAATAAACAAAACGGTCAGCAGCAGAATGTAGCCGAGCATTATGAAGCCGTGCGCATTGCCAATGAATCTGGCATTGCTGTTGATGCTTTTACGATGATTTATCCCTGGGAAGATGAGGATGATCTCAAGGCAACCACCGATTTGATTAAATTTGTCGCAGCCAATGAGGTAAAAGGTATAGACGAACGGGGAAGACCCTTAAAAAACCATGTGGATTCGACCATAATGACACCTTTTCAAGGAACCGTTTTTTTCGATATGATCAATATTGGAGAGCTCCCCTTTGTTAAAATGAAAAAAGATATGGATCCGGGGCTTTTATATTATAAAGGGAATAATGGTGAGTCCGGCTGGCCATATCTGGAAACTCGTCTGCCTAAGGAAAGGTATGAAGAAGTGCAACACTACCGGAACTCGTTCAGGCCACAATATAGATAATGTCTTGTCATACATATAAAAAATAATAATTAAAAGATGGAGCTCGAATGAAGTTATCAGTTTTAATTCCAGTTTATAATGAAGAGGCTACAATCATTTCTATTCTGGAAGCTGTCAATAAGAATGATGATATCGACTATGAAATCATAGTCATTGATGACTGTTCTACGGACAAGTCAGCCGACTTATTGCAAGCCAACCGCCACTTATATCAGCAATATATTCGTTTGCAAAAGAACTCGGGTAAAGGTGCTGCGGTCAAAAAAGGACTGCAAGCGGCTAGTGGCGATTATGTTATTTTCCAAGATGCGGATTTGGAATACGATCCAGCGGAATACGTTAAAATGCTTAAACCCGTTGCTCTTTTTCAAGCCGATGTAGTCATGGGAAGTCGATTCTTAGCACCCGAATATACCCGTGTAGCTTACTTTTGGCATAAGGTTGGCAATCGTTTTATTACCTTTTTATACAATATTATCAATAATACGACTTTTACTGACATTTATAGTTGTTATCTGATGTTTAAGCGGGATTTATTGGACCCCGAAAAACTGGAAACCGAAGGCTGGGAACAACAGGCAGAAATTTTATCTCGCATCGCTAAAAAAGCCGGAAATATCTATGAAGTCCCTATCACTTACCATGGCCGCACCTATGACGATGGAAAAAAAATACGCGCTCATCACACTTTGGCTGTTATTTTCGCAATCTTAAAATATGGTTTATTTTTAAGCAAAAAAAAGCATCCTTGAGGTATTAATATGCTCCCAGAACCTTAGTTTTTGGTGCCGTGATATCTATCATAATTGAATAATTATCCTGATGGACTAGGGGATAAATTTTTGCAATTGCGATCAATTGCTTGTGCAGCTTGAAGTTGTTTTTAGCAAGGATTTGAACACGCTTAGCATAAGGGGAGCCTGCCCAATTTAGCCGTTGTTTATATTTTTCGTATCCATATCCAGCATCATCTGCATATGAGAACATCAAATATTTAATATCTTGCTTACGTAAGTAGCTAACAATTTCTTCTTCGGTTCCTGAAATAGGAAAGCCGGGAGACGGGCTTGTACTTCCTGCGTGATCAATTACAAAAATTTGATTTCGAGAGAAATCCATCAGATATGGATGTGAAAGTACCGCTAATATGGAACTCCCAGGTTGAGTGGAATTTTGGGCCGCCGCTATTATACTGCGCGGAAACTGCCGTAAGTTCTCGGCCTTAAAGTTGTAAATAGAGACTATCCTATGATTCAGCTGCTTTATAGTCGTAGGCCAAACAGTACCAGCATAAAAAGCTATAGCCAGCCAAGCGATCCTATAACGTATCTTTTTTCTTATTAAACTTTGGCTGTCTGCTGAACAAAAAGAATTGTTTGAAAAGGCTTCTGTCATGAGGAAAACAAAGGCAGCAAAACTGTATGAATAGCTGTAACGGGAAAGCCCTAAACTCATAAAGGATAAAAATAAGGTGCTAACTATTGCTGCCAAGAAACCTGAAATGGCGGCTGGGTTTAACTCACGAAGTGCTTTTCTATCGTTTAGCCTACCTAAGAGTAAAAGTATTATGCCAGCAAATAAAGCAGGCGTTGATAATGGCAGTATCAGGATAGATTGGAGATATGCCCAATTGATGTCTTGAATTCTGATGGATAGTATCGCCGCACCTTGCTCCCAGCTTGTATGAGTTCCTTGTCCAAGCAAAGGAAAGAGGAATGTCCCATTGCTTTGGTACATGGCAAACATCCATGGAGAGACTAGTAATAGCCCAACAATTGCAACTTTAATTCCTTGTATTAAGCCTTCTGTGAATAGAATACGTCTGTCGAACAAAAATAAAAAGGCGGCAAAAAATCCCACTCCTGCAATATTTGTAGCTTTTAGAGAGCACAATGCTGCGACCAAAATACCTGTTTTGATAACTTCCAGTAAGTTCTGATGTAAGCCAGGGGACTTGAAGCGGCGTAAAAAGGCATAAAAAAGAGCCAGTGCAGTTACCAGGCTTGAAATATTTGCAGCGGGGGGGGGGAACCAATGCCAAAGTGATAGTAATAAAATTAATGCAAGACTTGGTACTTTACTTTGGTAACTATGAGTGATTACCAGCATGATAAATACAAGCCAACCCAAAACAGCATCAAAGGCTCTGAGCTGTTTGTAGGATATGAATGTCAGCATTGTTGCGTTAAGAAAACTTTGTCCGCCAAAGACTCCCATACGACGTTCATTAAATGGATCATTGGCTATATGGCCCGTTTGCAACATTTGATGTGGAAAGACTAAGTAGCCATGATTATCATCATGGTCGTTTTGTACTGGGAGACTACTATAACTAATACTAATTGTGAAAAGAGTCACAAACACAATACTGGCAATTTTATTTCGACGTAAACACGAAATAGCAACAAATAGGGAATCTAGGTTGTTTTGTCGATTTTTTACAAAGAGAACTGTCCAGTAGATTAAGCCTATCAATAAATAAATCTGTATGGAGTGTGATGAAATTAAGTGAAACCAGTTCAGTACCCCTCCTACGACGCAAGAAAATGCCAGCCCATATGCAGCTGCCATGGCAAAATCCGTTTCTTCATCATAGCGAGTGATAATTTGTCCCCAACCAATGAAGGATAGGTAGATTAGGCAACAGACAATCACGACCCATGCTAATAACATATTTTTCGTTCCTTTTAGTTATTAGCGTTTTTTAAAAAATCATCAAAATATTTAATGGTTTTTGTTAGTCCTTCTTCTAACTCTATTTTCGGACTCCAATTTAGTTTTTCTTTAGCAAGAGAAATATTAGGTTGGCGTTGTCTGGGATCGTCATATGGTAAGTCTTTAAATACTAATTCAGATTTTGAATTGGTTAAGGCTAAGACTTTTTCTGCTAATTCCAGCATGGTAAATTCATTGGGATTTCCTAAATTGACTGGTCCGGTAAAGTCTTCTTCATTATTCATTAGCCGAGTAAAAGCATCTATCATATCATCGACATAACAAAATGATCGGCTTTGGGTCCCATCACCATAGATGGTGATATTATCTCCCTTTAAGGCCTGAACAATAAAGTTAGAAACTACCCTACCATCATCTGGGTGCATATGTGGCCCATAGGTGTTAAATATTCGTGCTACCCTAATTTTAACCTGATGTTGGCGAAAATAATCAAAGAATAACGTTTCGGCACAGCGCTTGCCTTCGTCATAACAAGAACGGATTCCAATAGGGTTGACATGTCCCCAGTATTCTTCTTTTTGTGGATGCTGTTCGGGGTCACCGTAAACCTCACTGGTGGATGCTTGCATAATTTTGGCCCCTGTACGTTTCGCCAGGCCCAACATATTGATGGCCCCATGGACACTAGTTTTTGTGGTTTGAACCGGATCATGTTGATAGTGAATAGGGGATGCGGGACAGGCCAAATTATAAATTTCATCCACTTCTACGAATAACGGCAAGGTAACATCATGACGTATCATTTCAAAACGAGGGTTATCAAAATATGGGATTATATTTTCTTTTGAGCCAGTAAAAAAATTATCAACGCATATCACAATATGACCTTGTGCTAAAAGAGTTTTGCATAGGTTTGCACCTAAAAAGCCTGCGCCACCTGTGATTAATATTTGTTTTTTTATCATGATAATTACCTTCGTGTTGTCATTGTCTTTTTTCCTATCCTGTTCAGAATAGGTAGTAGGGGAAAAATAGCTAGGCCATACATCAATGGCCTTATTGGAACCGAATACCTTGGTAGCGGTGCCACAAGGATATGGATAAGGATAAAATAACCTATTAATAGGGATATGCTGCGTAAAATAAATAAAGAGTGAAATGAAATGTTATGTTGTTTTTGAGGTAACCACACCATGATGCTACCCAAAATGGCTAAAGACATTATGGCTGTGTGGATTGCTTTCATAAAGGCATGTGACCATTGAAAGTAATTGTGAGTAAAATATGGTGATTTTTGTACGGGGTAAATAAAACTATCTCCCATGCCTTGGATATAATCCCATGAAAATAAATTTAAGGGTTTTCCAACGAGGTACCACTTAAAATGTGCCCAAGTTTGATTTTCAAAACGACTCATTATTTCGGCAAGTAGAGTCGACAATGAACGCCTGATTTCAGGAAAATTAGGATCATAGCGATAGGGAAATCCATAACTTTCAGGATTGTTTTGATACATCAAGTTGGGATACATGCCATGTAATACACTGCTGATAAGTACTGAATCATTAGAAGTATCTCCGACAGAATTAAAGTTTCTAAGTTGCCATATTCCCATGGTTAGAAAAAATGCCAGTGTCAATAATAGTATGGGTTTGATTCTGTGGGTTTTATCTTTGGAATAAAAAAATAGTGGGATAAGTAATAAAATGAAATATTGTAACCAGGGCCTGGTTAAGCTCGCTATGGCAAGCAATATACCCAACCCAACGGCTAAATAAGGCCTATCATCTTGTCCCCCCATTTTGCCCAATAACCAAAAAAATAATATAAGAACAACACTGAACAAGGTTTCGGATAAAAAATAAATATTGGCGTTAATTAGATGTGGGCTCATTGCAATGAGGCTAGCGATTACAATTGCAGCACTTTTACCCAAAAGTGGGGAAAAAATAGCATAAGCAAATAGAACCACTAAGGCACTAAGACAGGCTTGTACCATTAATATGTTGGTTAATGTGATATCTTTTACGTTGGAACCGTCTAAAAAAAGTGCCAGAAATAAAGGGTAACCTGGAGGCCGTGCCGCATCTGGAATTGGGGGAGTAGTATTATTTAAACCAGTTGTAGAGCGTGAATAAATGCCATATTTATTTAAGTTGATAGCATATACAACGTATTCTTTTGCATCAGCTCGAATTGGGTTAACGACTTCCGATTCCATAACTGTAGTCAATCTTAAGTGTAAGCCAAGGAAAAAAATAAGACCCAAAAAGAGTAAACTCAAGTATTTTATTGTTTGCTTTTTCTCTCTCATTAATTCTTCCTGATGTAAGCTGCTATTATAGCTGTATGGTTGTTTAATAAAAGCAGCATTTAATTTTTCTGGTTGTTGGGGATGAGCTTACTGATATTTGAAATGCGCAGGCAGCTCCATAAACAAATATCTGAAATAACCGTAATTACTCTGAAGCCTGCTAGCAGTACTGCAATGCTACCTAGCGAAAGAGGTGCATTAAGCATATTTCCTGCCACGACTTCGAAAATACCGATTCCTTGCGGGGCAAAAATTGCTAAAAATCCAACTCCCCAGGAAAACATAAAAATGCCACCGATTTCAACACTGGAACTTTGTTCCAATACAAAAGAGAATGCGGATAAATACATGATAAAAGCTGATGTTAGAAAAAACCATAATGGTATAAACGTGACTATTGTTAATAAGTAATTTTTTTTGATTATTTTTACTTTGTAGTTCAATATTCTGGGGGTAAGTATTAATCCGATAATACTGCAAATAAAAGCAATTTTAGCAATTTCGCCCCAGAAATCAGATAAATCCCGAAAATACCATAAAAATATGCCACCTAATAAAAATGCCATACCTGCTGCGATGATATTTTCTAACAAAAAAAATCCTGTTAGTTGGGCTGGTTTAATACCATGGGAGTGAAAATCCATCATTCGTCCGACTGTGTGCCAAATACCTCCTGGAATATATCGTGCAGGCAAGCGTGCTACGTGGATTTTAAAAACAAGCCAGTAAGGTATTGTTGCGTTTACAGTTTTTAATATAAAAAATGTAGCGATAGAAATAACAAAATGGTTTAGCATCAGGATTAATATACTCAAAATTAAGTAATGATACTTAGCATTAGTGAACACCGTGACTAGTAAGTTACGTGACGACCAAGCGAAATAGATAAAAAACCCAAAAGCCAATGGTGTAAAAATGAGCTTCAGTAATTTTATACTTTTTTCCATACTTATTGCTCTAGAGAATTTTGCATACTCTCAAATAGAGCGACATATTGCTGAATAATAATATTCCAGTCAAAGTGGTTTTCACTATATTCTTTTGATGTTATCCCAAACGATTTTAGTTCTTCTGTATTTGCTAGACACGAGTTTATTTTATTTATGTACTCTATACTATTTTGAGGAGGAACCAACCAACCATTTTTATCATGGCTAAGTGCTTCTTTTAAACCCTCTAGGTCAGATGCTATAACTGGAAGGTTATATGCTGATGCTTCAATTACGGCGATACCAAATCCTTCGGCATCTCCAGGCACTGCGATATTCGGCTGGATAAATAGGTGACAATTTGACAATAAGATAGATTTTTCATTATCATCAATCACACCAAGTAATTTTACTCTATGGCCTAATTTTTTTTCAATTATCAGATTGTTTATTTTATTTTTATCCGGGCCATCGCCAGCAATGACATATAATATGTTTTCTTCTAAATGAGGTATAACATTTTCAACAAACCAATGTACCCCTTTTCTTTTTACGAGTCGTCCAAGAGTGACAATAACCTTCCTGTCATCCAGTGTCGTATTAAGTAAGTTCTCTAACTTTTCACTAGAATTGACTTTTTTAATATTTGAAAAATTTAATCCTACAGGTATTCGCGTAACTTTATTTTCTTTCACCCCTTTGGCGTACAATAGTGACTCTGTATTTTCACTAATGGCTATAAATTGATCTATGGATTTAAAAAAGTGCTTGATCCAAAAAAATTGATAAATACTTGATTTATAGGTAATGTCCAAGCCACAGGCTATAGATACTATTTTGGTATCGGGAAATATCTTTTTTATAAACCATGCAACACTGCTTAGTACACTGTCACCTAACAAGATAATATCGATTTTATTTGCTTGAAATAAAGATTTAACCACTGCCCAAGGTAAAAAAACGGGTAAAAATTTCTTACCATGAGTATTAATTATTTTGGTCAGCTTCACACCAGGGTGTTTGGATAACTGTTCAAAAAGGGCTAAATTTAGCGTTTCTATTCCTCCAATCGTGGGTGGAAAAGCTCTTGAAATAAATAAAATATTCAATTTTTTTTCCTTAAAGTAATTATAATCGTTGGGTTAATACTTGTCGCTAAGGTATAAATTTTTAAAGGGACAAGTTTTAATAACTTTATCATTGTTTGACTCATGTTAATGTGATACTTGCACGGTTCTCTGGCTATATGGTCACAATAAATTGTGAAGGTGAAGGTATTGCCTATCAGCTTTTTTAGTTGGCTCCAAAATAGCAGGTTCAAATCTTCGTGGTACACATTAAACCCTTTAAGTAGTTTAATAAACCACTTCTTGGGGAGGTAATGTATCAATGGCAACCGATAATGTACCTCCCATGGCCATAGCCTATTGGGTGTTGCTAAGTAGACAACACCATCCAGCTTTAATACTCGATGAATTTCGTTTAGATGTAGCTTATTGTTATTTACGTGTTCAATGACATGATTGGATATAACAATATCGAAGAAATCCTCTTTAAATGGGAGGTTTTCATCACATAATAAAAAACTATAGGCGCCATCTATGGAGCGGTTATTTGATATGTCAACACTTATTACTTGTTTAGCATTGTGGGCCAAATAAGTTGAAATCTCACCATTTCCAGTGCCAATATCTAGAATAATACTATTGTTTAAATTACCATTGAGTTCTTCTTTTAGAACGGCAATGATTTTTTTAGCTTTGCTTATTCTATTGTTTGAAACATAGAAGCCTTTGTTCGGTTGCTTTTTAACTATCGTCATGTGAGTCAATGTTTTTGTAATGTAACGAAGAAATTTGTTCAGATAAAATCCCTAGCATAAAAATAATTAAAGAGGATGTAAAAAGTAAAGCACTCATGTTGGTAAACCTTCCCATGGTAAAAAAGGTGTAGCCATAATACATTAGCCCTGTTAGAAATAAAAAAACACTGATGGGCAAAAATAATCGCATTGGAGAAAAGAGTGAGCCTATTTTTAAAATAATGGTAAAAAATTTTAGACCATCTTTGATTAAACTGATGTGGCTTTTTCCTTCCCGTTGGGCTGCTTCTATGGGGGTATAAGCAACTGAGTAGCCAGAGCGAAAGAATGCCATGGTGCTAGTTGTGGGGTATGAAAAGCCATTTGGTAAGAGGTATAAAAATTTTAAAAACTTATATCGGTTGACTACTCTAAAACCGGATGTCAGATCTTCAATTTTATACCCCGTCATGTAAGACGCAAGCCTATTATAAACAGAGTTTCCTATTCTACGTACCCAATTTGCCTGGCTTGATGAGATTCTGGCACCAATTACCATATCATAGCCAGCATCGATTTTTTCTAACAAACGTGGGATGCCCTCAGGTTTATGCTGTCCATCAGCGTCCATAAAAATGATGAAATCTGTAGTGGCAGCACGGGCACCTGTTTTAATGGCCGCACCATTGCCTTTGGAATAAGGATGGCTAATGCAAGTTACCTCATTGTCTAGGCAAATAGCTTGAGTTCTATCGCTTGAGCCATCATTTACAACAATTATTTTTATGTCTGGGTACAATTTTTGTAACGTCGGTAAGAGGATATTTAGTCCTTTTTCTTCATTTTTGGCAGGAATGACTACTGTTACATCGGTTTTCTTCATCATTTTTTTTTCTTTCCATTGCTTCTAAAAGAAGGCTAAATTTTTTTTCTTGAGGGTTGTGATTTGACAACAGTCCCTTTTGTTTTTTATATTTGAGCATTTGTCTAATCAGTTCTTCAGCTTTTTTTTGTTTTCCAATTGATAAATACAGGTTCACCAGTGAAAAAGCAATGTCGTAGCTTGGATTCAATTGTAACGCTTTATCAAAGTGTGTGATAGCGAATGCTGTCTCATTCTGCCTCAGAAAAATGTTAGCTTTCACTAAAAATATATTTTCTAGCTCTACTATTAAATGTGCGCTTGTTAGTTTCCTGTTTAATGTCAACTGCTGTTCCAAGATATTGAGCAGTTCTAGTAAATGTTCTTGGGAAACATAATGGCAACCAGTTTTTTCAATTTTTAAACTAATCTGATTAGCAACCATAGCTGTATTTTTAAAGCTTGATGTTTTTTTTAGCTCTTGAGACAAGAATTTGTATTCTTCTTTATTGTCGTGCTTAAGTAAGCAACTTGCATATAAGCTTTGAAATAAGTAGACAGACTCCTGAGGATAAATTTTCCTAAGGTTTTTATAGTGTTTTTTTGCCTGTGCAACTTTGTTAAGTTCTAAAAATTTTTGGGCTGCAGTCTCATTAGCTCTTGCTGATAAGGGGGTTTCAATTAAGGCTGCGACACTATGTTTCAATGGATCACTCCACAATTGACTATTTTGGTAACAAATAAATGCATACAATATTATGCTACTAGTGGCAATGGCACTTTTGATTATAGTGGATCGAATATTATTCAGATAGTAGCCAAAAGTTAATATGAAACCTAAAATTGGCAAATAGTTTCGGTGTTCAAAATATAACTCAAGAGGAATGGTGCTGGATTCTAATAGGTGTCCAGAAAAAAACCACAAGACGCCAAAAGATAATATTTTTAACCTGCTTTTAAGGATAAAGGAAGTGATAATTAGAGTGCAGACAGCAATAAGATATAAAAGGGAATTTTTTTCTAATAGTGAATGATAGAACGGGTGTGAATCAGTAAAAATTCCCGAGACATGTACCTGTGGGATGAAGAAAAGGATTAAATATTCTACTAGGATCGGCGGTTGTGAAATAAAGCGCTGCCAGTTAGTAAATTCTCTAAAATTGGGTGCTGGAATAAAAAGTTGGTAGATTAAATAACTGAAAATTATAACTAGTGGAATATAAAGCATTATTGTTTTCCAATAGATAAATACCTTCGTTTTTTTTGTAGTTAAAAAAAAACAAGACTCAATGCACAGTAGGTAAACAGGCAAAAGGATACCGTTTTCTTTAGAAAGAGCAGCCAGTAAACCAAAAAGAACAATCACTACTGAATAGGTAATTAATTTATAGATTGGCTGTTCGAAAATTTGCTCCCGTCGAGATAAATAATAAATTAAGCCTAATAGTGTGAACATTGTTGAAAGTTCGGTCATACGCTGAATGACTGGCAGTATGCTGGATAATTGCAGAGGGTGATATAACCAAAGAGACATGCTAAGCAATGAGATAAAAAATCTTTTTTTATCATTTAAATACCCAAGCGCTATAGTAAGCAATTTGTCGATAAAAAAATAGACAAGCAAACCATTAAACAAATGAATCAATAGATTAGTTAACTTGAAATAATAAGGTGAAGTGGGCCAGGTTTGCGCGTTAATTGTAAATGTTGCTAGGGATATTGGTCGTCCTAGAGGGCCTGAAGTTCCGGAAAATACATAAAATAACCAATCCGAAAAAGATTTAATTCCTCCATTTGTTCCGAGTTGATGCAAATTGATCTGATCATCGTAATAAAACCCACCGCTTAATGCAGGACTTATTAGCAAATAACCCAAAATTAGAATGACGCCAATAAAAACTATTCTAAGCCTAGTGTCTATCATTTTGAGTTTAATTTTTTCAATTGTTTTTTTATTTCTTCAACCTTCCCCACTTGATTCTCCATTTGTAAGATACTTAGGAGCTCCCTACCTGCACTTTCATTTCCCATGGAAAATGCACTTGTATAGGAATCTATACTGAGTTGTTGTTGTTTATTTAACCAATAATAACGACCCAAAAGCATTTTTATAATGGCTATATCAGAGGGTTGTTTCTGGAGTTGAGGGTGTGCAAGTAAGGCTTGGTGATATTTTATGAGAAAAGCATAATTTATTTGGCACTTTTTTGACAGTACCCTTTGGAAAAGTTCAAAGAGAACCTGGCTGAGATATTTATCATATTTATTTTTATTTATAGCATCGATATTTAAGTAGTTTGTCGATTCTGCGGGAGAAAATCTGCAAGTGTGACTTGCAATTTTAATATCAAAAGCCCCATTATTGGTTTTCAGCTTTAGTTGTTCAAATAATTTAATCCCGTCTTGTCGCTTTCCTGAGTTAATTAAAATTTGCGCATATCCTTCTGATGCTCTTATTGAGCCATTGTTTTTGGCGTATGCCCAATAAAAAAAATCTGATTCATTTTGCCATTCTTGTACTCTGAGGATGCTTATTGATATTAACACAACAGAGTATAGGACTAAAAAAAAATATGAAATATGAGGTGATACTTTTAATGAATTGAATAATGACGTAGTGGCCAAGATGATTCCAATCGAAGCTAAATAATTTCGGTGTTCGAAAGAAATTTCTAAAGGAATGATGGTTGACTCTAAAAGGTGGGAAATAAAAAAGAAAAAAATTCCATAGGTAAAAATAGTTCTTTTTTTCCTAACAACCCAGGCTAAAGATGCTATCGTAAAAAGGATTAATAGACTAATTGATAGCCGAATAAAGCCTAGTTTATTTATATCCCAATAATCCTGAAATAGGGATAAAGAGGATAAGTCAGGGAGCAAAATCTGTTTTAGGTAGTGAACTAATACCAGGCTTTCTAAGCCTAGCCTTTCTAGGGGAGAAAAGTCGCGCATAGAATAACCGGACATTAGGGTTGGGAAAATTACTATAAATGCAATAAAACCAATAGCTAATGGGATATAGATTAGCAACCATTTGTGATCTTGAAACCAAGCTCTATCATGTTGATTTTTTAATATAAACGTTTCAAGTAGTAAAAAATGTAATGGTAATAAAACCCCAATTTCTTTCGATAATGTCGCCAAAAGCATGAGCGATATGATTAATACTGTCTGTGCAATAGAAAATTTATCGTAATGGTTTCTGATATAAAGATAAATATTGACTGTCAACAGCATAAAAAAAGAGGCTAAAAGTGTCATTATCTGTACTGGATATAGTACTGTGCTGACGAGGAGGGGGTGAAGATACCAAATACTGGTTGTGATTAGTAGTAGTCCTGCTTTGCAGGAAGTTTTATTAATGTTGCTTGTTTGTTTGATCAATGCATAAACGAGTATTGCATTGATACTATGTATTAACCAGTTAATACTCTTAAAAAAGGACGCATTGTCACTGGCTATGGTTTTAATAAAGCCTAAAATCGTGATTGATATTGGTCGTTTTAATAAGCCAGTTTGATTACCATTTAAATAAGTCCATAAATCTTCCCAACTTTTCAAAGTTGGGAGTTCAGGGATAGTAAACAGGTCATCAAGAATAAAAAAATTTCCGCTGATTCCAGGGAAATAAATAATTAATCCAACAAAAAATAAGAGAAATAAATAAGACGGTTGAAAATATTTATTGAATGCTGTGTTCATCAAGTATTTTTTTAATCAGGTTAATTTCTTGCTGAAATCGTTTTAATTTGTCCATTTCTTGAACAACGGGTAGAAGCAGTTCAACGGCACGGTATTGATGCAAATTAATTAGGCCTTGTATTAAAAAAAACTTCAGCTCAATATTTTGGGGAAACTCATTATTCGCAGCGGTGAGAAGGTCAAGTGTTTCCATATTCATGGTGCCTGAATCTATCAAGTATTGGGCGTAATCTTTCAAAAAAATAGCTTTTAGACGACCTTTAAGTAAGGGGTTACTTAAATATGCCTGAACGAGGTCTTGGGTAGCACTATCATTAAATAATTCAGGTTTTTGTAAATTAACTGTAAATAGTTTTTTTAGGACTCGTGTATTAGAAACATGTGGTCGTATAGAGCTTAGGCGACTAAGTAATAGATTTAAGTCTTCTCGATCCGGAATGTCATGAACTCGTTTTAATAAAAAGGAAAATAATAAGCCATTAATGAGATCTTGGTCAAGCTGTGTTGCTATCGCGGCATGTTTTATTGAGTTTTGCAGATATTTGGGCGTAGAACTATCAAGGCTATATAACTCTTCATTTAATAGGGCCCATGCATAGTGGGAGCGAGCTGATGTCGGGTGTTCCTCGACAAAGGTTTTTAGCATCAAGGTAGTATTACCTCTAACTGAAGCCGCTATATAACTGTTTACGCCTAACGTAAAGATATAAATGCTTAGTACAGGATATAATAAACGTTCTTTGGCATATTTTTTACTGAGATGAAATAAAGATAAAATGGCCAAAAAGATGATGCCAAAAGAAGGGAGATAGTTCCTATGCTCAAATATCAATTCTAAGGGCAGAATTGAGGATTCTAGACTATGTGACACTAAAAACCAAATCACCCCTAAAAATAACCAGGGATATACCTTTCTTATAAAAAAAACGTAAATGCTGGCAAATAGCAATGATAGTATTGAGATTAAGGTAGTATAAGGTGTGAAAAAGTTTTTGGATATGACGAAATCATCGTGATACAAGCTAAGTTTGTATACCTCGGGAAAAAGGGTTTGTTGGATATAAATGAATAGAATTCGGGGTTCAGATAATAACCGCTCTTGAAGTGAAAAACTGCGTAATTCATATTCTTCTATAATTTTTCCATAGTGCGTGCTTAGCCAAAAAAGAGCGAGTATTCCTGGCGCTACTATTAATAGCAGTAGAATCAATCTGATAAAATAATAATTTTTTGCTGCATTTGCCTTTTTGTTCCAGAGTATTATTTCGATGGTTAAGGTTAAGGCGGGTAAAAGAGCACCATTTTCTTTAGATAGAATGGCAAGAATTAGAATAAAAGAGTATAAACAAAAAAATAGAACCTGTTTTGTAACAGAAAGCTGCTTGCTCGTTCTAACATGTAAATAAAGTAATAGTCCAAGAAGAGTAAAGAATGCAGAGAGCTCATTCATGCGCTGGACAATATAGAGGGAGCTGGCGATATTTATCGGGGTGATTGCCCAAACGAGAGCAATGCCAATGGCCAAATAATAAGGCTCATTTTTTTCTAGATGTAATTTTTCTTTAAAAACAGATAATAATAATAAACGCCATGATAAATAGAATATTAAAATGGCATTGGCGATATGCAGGAGGATATTGCTGAGTTTGTAAAAAAAAGGTGTTAGTTGGCTAAAATAACTATTCAGCGCGAAACTTAACATGCTAATTGGACGGCCAATTTTTGTAGCGGGGCCAGACCAAGCGGCTTTCCAAAGACTGTTTAAGGATAAGTCATCAATGTGAAGCGTGGAATTACTGACTATATTGGTTTTGTCATCGAACCAAAAATCACCACTGGTTCCAGGGTAGGATAGAATCAAGACTAAAGAACAAATGAGGATTATTGCGAATATCTGCTGTCTGAGGGATGTCATAATCTTTGTTCTTAAGCTAAAAGACCTCACTAAGAAAGAGAGGTCTTTATTTTCAAGCTTTTGTCAGCAATGATATTAGCGGCAACTTCCTGGTAGATATTGAGTGCCCTGTATAGCATGACAGACCCAGTTGATACTAAAGTCCGCATTAACTTTTGGCGATAATTGCAATGTAACAGGCTCTTCTGCTCCCAGATTTCCTTGATCCGCAAAAATAGTGATTGTTCCACGAGAGGTAACTGTACCACCAGAGATGTAATCGCTACCAGTAGAAATCAGTATACCAGTACCAATATTAAAGGCTGATTGCGAACCTTGTGCTGCTTCGGCAATTATTTGCTTGGGTGCTGTTGCAGCCAATACGATTTCGGTAGCCCTTGCTTTAATAATATAAGTCTGATAAGCAGGTAGTGCTACGGCTGCCAATATACCAATAATGGCGACTACAATCATTAATTCGATTAAGGTAAAACCTTTTTGTTGGGATTGTGTATTCACGGTAAATCTCCTTATGTTTGTTAATTTAAATCTATCAATAAAAAAATTGAAAAATTTGTTTACCCACTATAATCGTAAGCAGTAATGATGCCAAGTTATGCAGAAGAAACAAATAGCTGATAATAGTGTGAACTGATGCCTAATAAATGATGTGAATCGGTTTAATTTTAATCATAGTCATCAGAACATTTGGTAAATAAAATCATGATTAAAGTAATATTTTTCATATTGTACAAATAATAACATTTAAATTGTAAAAAAGTGACAATTTTGGTCACTTTTTTTATCGGCAACTACCGGGTAAGTATTGTGTTCCGGATACGGCTTGACAGACCCAATTGATACTATAGGTCGGTCTATTGACTTTGGGCGACAAGCGGACTTGAACTTGTTCCTCAGCTCCAAGTCGAGAGGTGTTACCAATGACACTAATGATACCTTCATTGCTTATTGTTGTGCTACTTATCATATCACTACCAGTTGATATGCTAATACCAACTCCAATATTTACAGTAGTTTGCCCACTCAAGGCGGCTTCCGATACCAATTGTTTGGCACTGGTTACAGACAGAACTACTTCAGCAGCTCGGGCCTTAATGATATAAGTTTGATAGGCAGGCAATGCTACAGCTGCTAGAATTCCGATAATTGCAACAACTATCATTAACTCGATCAAGGTAAACCCTTGCTGTTTCTGATAAGGCCCCATTACAATCCTCCTTAGAAGCTATTTAGTTATTGTCAAAGTATTGAATTATTTTGATGTTTAAAGTAAAAAGCAAATTTAATGCCATTTTTCTTTGATATTTCTGATAATGTAGAAAAACACAGGACTGAGAAGGGATTGTTTCGTTTATTGACTTTGTTATTTATGCAAGCAAGCGTTTAGTTTATTAAATCTATCTTTAAATCAATTGCTAAGTAATCTAGAACGATAAAAAAGTAATAATAGAAGGCTTCCAAATAGAAAAAAAAATAATATTTGCATGATTTTAAATAAATAGGGGTTTGAAATATGGAACTCTAGGAAAGGAAAGTCTGTTGATACTTGATAAAAAGCCTTCTGATAAATCGACTGATTTTTATCTTTAATGCTCACTGAGGGAATTGCTGTCTTAATCAACTGTTCAATCGCGAGTGTTAACTTTTCTAAATTAAGTTGCCTCAGTTCTGCCTGAATACTTTCAGTCTCTAGGCGTACATCCACATACAATTGTTCTTTTCCCAATATCTCAACAGTGTTAAAAGCAATGGATAAGTTTCCAACTGACGTGTTATCACTTGTTAAGTCGTGAGAGATAAAACGGCTTTCGAGGTTCAGTATTTTTTTTAATTTTTCCGGCTTGGATAGGCCCAATTTCTTCAGTAGTTCATAAAAATTCTGGCGTTCATTTCTTTTGATTTTGCCTAACAGCGGGTGTTTATCGTCCCCTGAGATAACTCCGTTTTTGGTACGGCGATTAAAATAGCTATATATTGAGTCATTTTCTAAAAATACTTTTTTAAGGTTGTTGTAATCCCCGCGTTTGCCATTATTTTCCTTCTCAGACTGAAGAAGAAATAATGCATAATTGGATTTTAATAGGAAAAGCTCTTTGGTATCAAAGAATGTTTTCTCCTCTTTGTAATTATCGACTTGAACGTTTAGTTTAAATTTTTTATATAACTGACTTAAGCTATCATTCTGCATAAAAGAAATTGCATTTTGCATTGCAGTGGAATTTATTTCATAGTGCAGTACGGTCTGTTTTTTTTGTTTAAATATACCTGTCTGATTGTCTATTGCATACAGAGCTCCAGTATAAATTTGAAAGCCAAATAACACACCAAAATAAATTAAAAAATGCCAGCGAAATACCATATTAATCTATAAGTTAAAGGGAGGTATAGTCTCCAGAATACGAAACCAAACTAATTTTTTTTGTGCTTGTTTTATCTTGTAGTTGCTGCACAAATGAGGTGTTATCTTTATTTAAGCGAACCTCTGCAATTAGCTCCAATTGGGAATCCGTTAGTACTTTTGACTTTAAATAAAATTTTTCTGTTTGATTTTTGATGGTATTTGTATAGTCATTTTCGTCCGCGTCAGGCTCTAGTTGCAGGATCAATAAATAAGGGTGAACGGACTCTTTTTTATTGGTTAAAAAAAGTAATATCATGGCGATCAATAGGGAGCAGATAATCGAAATATTATAATAACTAACCCCATTGGCGATACCCACAGATATTGCCCAGAATAAAAAGACTAAATCAATACTGTCTTTAACTGGAGTTCTGAAACGTACAATGGACAAGGCGCCAACCATTCCCAAGGATAAAACCAGATTGCCACTTATGGTCATAATAATCATGGTAGTGACGGTACTGGCTACTACCAAGGAAATATTAAAACTGCGCTGATACAAAACCCCCTGAAAGGTTTTTTTATAAATAAAAAAGATAAATAACCCGGAGACAAATGACATAAATATATTAAGCACGATGACCAGCGGGGTGAGTTGTTCAAAGCTTCCCGTTGCAACGGATAATAAGGTTTTATTAAAAATATCAGCAAATGTGAGCTGTTCCATTCAATTGTCTTCCCATTGTTTAAATTTCTGTAAGCGTCTTGAGAGTGTATATTTGCTAATCGCCATTCTTTCAAAGCGAGATATTTGTATTAGGTTTAATATAAAATCAGGTAACACCTGATCAAATTTCACTTCAAGAATATGTCGTTTTGTTTCAAAAATGGGAACGAGGTGTAAGTTATCAGAAAAAATATCGAAACTATTGCTGTTGCTCCTGACATCTTTGTCTATTGTGATGCGGATATTAAACATATCATAAACAAACGCATCACGTAAATAATCTACAACAACTTTGGGTTTATAATATTTGCTAACAAATTCCACATAAATTCGTTCAAGGATGGGATTATTGTACTTTAACAGCTCCTGATAATTACCATTAATAATTTCTATTGCACTTGCTCTTGAGATAGTTGCCGTTTCCTTATAAATTTGACTGTTGAGCTTGTGTTTAATTTCAAATTTGGCCGTTGCTGAGTCCTTGTTATAAATTCGGATGCGATATTTTTGCCGATACAGTTTGCCACTTTGTTTTTCAGCCAGGCATTTCTCATCAATTGAGTCAAAGTATAAGCTGCGAACCCTATAACCTGATAATGCCGAACTATAAGAATCGGGAGTCAGTACGTGCCTTAGTCTGGTTGCCAAATCAACATAGTTTAAGTGATTGATAAAATACTTCAATTCACTCCTTTTTACTTTTGTATTATTTGTTGTCATGATTGAATTTTTAGGCTTTACTTTTCAAGCGTTTCACTTATAGTAAATAAGCTCGGTTTTAGTGTTTTTATAAACTCTTCTCTTGCCTGTCTAGTTTGGAGCATGGATAAACGCTGTTTTATCGCTTGATTTAAAACTCGCTTGCTTAGATTTGGAATATTCAGAGATAATTGATTAATAAAAAATGCAGTTTCTTTGTTGTCAGGCAAACTCTGTAATAGCAAATTTAAGAGAGTCTTGGCATCAACTGAACCAGGATCATGTTGTAGCGAAAGAAGAAGGTACTTTTTGATGTTTTTCCATTGCTTAATTTTATAATAAAACTTTGCGGCGATTAAAAAATAGCTCGCCTTAAAGGCACTGGAAGTATTGGTTTGTGCTGCTTTAACAAAAAGACTTGCTGCCATTTCTATATCGGTTTCATTTTTAATGGGATAGTATTTTGCTTGTATGGCATATTGTTCAGATAACTCAACAGCCGTTGGCATATAACTCCAATGAATGGTGAATGCAATGAGTGCTATTAAGCCAAAAATCGCAGTAAAACCTAAGCTTGGCAATATTTTAATCTGCATTTTTGGGTATTAGTAGGTTTTCTATTGATTGAAAATTTTTTTTTGGTATACCTATACTTAAAATTTCCTGTAATAGTTGATGGTTAACTTTATAGTTAACTTTATGTATCGGTCTTAAAGATGAGGATGATTTTTTATCCAGAATTATTTTGTTATTTCCATAAAGCGAAAGTTTCTCTCCCATAATAGTTCCTCCTCTTTCATAGGCATAATTTTTATTATACAGATTTATTGCTGCCGTTTTGCTGTTCACTATTTTAGTCTCTTCAATTCTTACCCTGGAGTTATCCTTGACTTCTATGCCAATGTTACATTGATAAAAGAAATTTTTCATAAAATAAGTCTCGCTTTTTTCACCCACAGAAATACATTTATCTTTTGCATTGATAAAGAGACTATTGTGAAGGTTGATTTTCGAATTCATGAAATCGAGTGAATCATTGCCACTATCGACAAATAGACTATTTTCAATGTTGACCTCGCTAATGTCTATATCTACAGCATCAAGATGAGATTGATAAAAATGGCAATTTTCGATTTTTCCTGAACTATAGGCCAAATGTAAACTATCATCACCCACATGGTTTTCACCTATTTTACAATGAGATAAGGAAAAAAAATCCACATCATGAATATTGACCTGTCCTGGATATTGAATGAGATTCCTGCTGCTTGTCGAACCATTATTGATTTCGATATATGATAATTTACTACCATTGGCTGATTTTCCTTGCAGGACAATCGCTCCCCATGGTTCTCTGCTATTTTTGGCAATTATTTTTATCGGTTGGGTTATGCTTCCTTGCGCATCAAGCTTGCCATAAAAGTAAATGGATTTATTCTTATGCATAGAAAAAATAGTACCCGGTTTAATAATGACCCGAGTGTTTTTACTGAAAATCAAATCATCCGTAATCTCTAGATTTCCTTGCAGAATAATTGTCTCCGGCTTTTTTTGTGTGATTTTCCAGGGATGTATTGAATCAGAATCCTTAGTTTGCCGAATTTTTTTTGCTTGAATAGGAAGTTTTTTGTTGGTGATTAGGTTGTACGCTTGAATATTTAAATTCTCCGGTTTACTTTTAAATTTCAGGATAAACGGATAATACAGTGGTGCGGAAACAATATGCTGATTGCCATATAAAAGAACATCTTCTGTTGAGAGTAAATTACCTGGCATTACCTTTCTACCGGGATATAGGTTATATTCAGTCAGGTTGGTTTTCTCATTGGGGTCTGCTATTCCATTATTATTGAGATCCCGATAAATCAAATAGTCTCCAGAAGCCACATTTTTATTGAATGATATCTTAGCTGGACTATTACCAGCAACTTCAAACATTAAAGAAAGTGTGTTCTCATTATTTATTGTGGTCAAAAGGCTGACTTTAGAATCTTCGTATAATTTAAGTAAATATTCCTCTCTGTGTTTAATTTCGACTATTTTGTCATTTATTGATTGTTCAAATTCTTTCATACTAAATGGCGAAGCGTATAGTTCAGGGAAGATAAAAAGTTGGGGATCGGAATCCTTGAAAATATCCGCATCCAAATCTTCATAGACCATTTCCTGATAGTCTTTAAGACGCTTGATTAATTCTTTTGCCGAATATTTTTGTAACATTTGGTATGCATGCCTATCCCTTTCCATCTCCAAAATAGGATTTAGGGCCACTTTGAGTAATAATGGATAATAGACCATATCCTTGACTGAACGGTTATCGCTCCAATATCGAACATCCCACTGAATGGGTTCAAATTTTCCCAGGTAGGGATCAAAATAAAGTTTATGATTATGGGCGAAGTCATGATGGAAACTACCAGTTAAGGTATCAATTGCAAATAAACTATAAAATTTCTCCTTATCAGCATATTGATTAAAAAATTGATAAAAATTTTCTTTATTGTCGTTATCTAGGCTACCAATTAAAGTCTCGATATCCTGACGATAACTTTCTGACTGCGCATTCCTACTGGCTTTTTTTATCCAAGCCTCGGCATCAAACCAGAGTCTACTATGGCCATCTGGCGTTGGCTGCCCATTTTCCCCATAGTATATACTGCCAGGCATCCTATTATTTTTGCGTAAAAAAATCTCATCAATCTGACTAAGGTAACTATAAATACCCATATACTGATTGTTTATAAAAACACGTGCGGGATAGCTGTCAGGAGTCAACATTCCCATCTCTCGGGATATGTCATAGTTAATATAATCGACTAGGAAATAATCATGTGGAGGATTTACAAGATTAAACTTTCTTTCATTTTGGTACAGTTGTCCTTTGGGTAATTTTATTCTTAAAGATTTTTGTTTATATAGCCAGTTTAAATGTAAAGTCCCCCGATAACGCAATTTTATTTTGGTTATGTTTGAACTATCTGGAAAACGAAGGTAGGCAGATACAAACTGAAAACCACTTTTGGGTAAATTGGAATTCAAAAGTTTTATATCTTTTTCATCTATAAAAATGTGGAAATCTTTAAGACTGCTGTGTTCTTTAGGTGAAGGACTTACTATTTTTAAAAATAACCGTTTAACCTTGTCCCTGAATAAGAGCCGGAACCGATCCTTGTTCAGGTTAATTTCATTTTTGACGTAGTCTACCTTCTCAAGTGTACTTTTATAGTATAAATAATCGCCATAAGTAGATAATATATAGCTGGCAAAAATAACGACTAGCAATAGCAAAATAGGTAATGCTTTAACAAACTTTACATGATATATTTTTTTTAAAATGGAACTATACATCTGGTAAATTTATGATTTTCTTTTGATATCTATCTGATTAGGGGATAGTAAAACAAAGTATCTTTATTAGTGAAAGTTTATTTTTATTACTTAATAGAAAAATAACAAAAGACCTTAGTAACCCACATCTTACTATTGTTTTACTAGAAAGAAAAATAAAAATGATTGGATGCTGAAAATTAAAAGAAATAGGATTCTGCATTGAATGGTGCAAATAAGAACAAATTAAAAATTGCAAAAATTATTAAATGAATTAATATACTATACAGCAATAGCATAAGCAGATGAAGCGTCTGCAACTAGAGAAGAAACCCAGGAAAAATTTAATGAAAAAGATCGAAGCAATTATTAAACCCTTTAAACTTGATGATGTCCGCGAAGCACTTCAGGAAATTGGTATTACCGGGATGACCTCGACTGAAGTAAAGGGTTTTGGACGCCAAAAAGGACATACTGAATTATATCGTGGTGCAGAGTATGTTATCGATTTCTTGCCAAAAGTTAAGTTGGATATTGTGGTCGCGGAAGAAGATGTCGACCGTTGTATTGAAGTTATTACTGAAGCGGCTAGAACTGGAAAAATTGGTGATGGAAAGATTTTTGTTTCCCCTGTGGATAGAGTGGTGCGTATTCGTACAGGTGAAGAGGACAAAGAAGCAATTTAACTTTTTACTTCATGCTTTTACGAGTCATGTTTACTGAGACATGGCTCCATCTTTCTGATTTTTATATTGCTCGACAGTCTGCTGCAAGGCTGAATGAGCATTAGTATCCGGCTGCCATCCTAAAAGTTGCTGATTTTTTTTGATATCAACTCTTAGCGAGTTAAATAATCGCTCAAACTCTTTTGATTTTCCCAAAAAAGTGGTCAATACCTTTAATATATTACGGGGAAAATAAAAAAGCCGATTTTTACATCCGAGTATGTCTGCCAAATGGCTAAATAGTTCTGAACTTGATAGATCATTACCATCGCTAACTAAAAATACTTCACCACTGGCTTGTTGATGTTCAATGCAAGTCTGTATTAATGAGCTGAGATTGTTCACACTGACTAAGCTTCGTTGATTGTTGATTTTATCTAAGGGTAAGGGCCATTGTTTTTCCACCAGCTTAATTAAACGCAGAAAATTGCCTTTTACTCCTGGCCCATAGACTAAAGGTGGCCGGATGATAACTACTTCAATTAGACCTTGTTGGTGCAGTTCTAAAAGTGCTTTTTCTGTCTGTTGTTTTGATAGGGCATATGAATCGTTTAGCTGTTGTTCTGGATCATCGGCTTGAAAAGACACGTTTTGGGTTTTTTCCCCATTTACTTTAATACTACTCAAATAAATAAAACGTTTTACCCCTGCCTGGATGGCCTGTTTGGCTAGGTTTACCGTACCATGCAAATTAGTTTGCTGAAAGGCCTGCAGAGGGTTGGCTGCGGTTTCTTTCATTACGTGTACACGCGCTGCTAAATGAATTACACAATCAATTCTGGTTAGGGCCTTAGACCAGTCAGTTTTAGCAGTGATATTACCAATATATTCAATTCGGCCATCCGCTAAATCTTGTTTTTTGGAACTAGGATGTCGTAAGGTATGCACAAGATTATAGTGATGGTTATTCAGATAATGACCTAAAAACTGTCCAACAAATCCATTAGCTCCGGTTAGGAGTATCGTTTTGCTCATTAGATATCCTGATTGGAGATTTTTAAATTCAGTTGTTTAAATAAATTGGCTAGAATTTTAGGGTTGTTTTGTCCCATCATAAACGCGGTAAAAAAAGTTGGCAGAGCTTGAGGAACATCCGGGTGCATCGATATGATAATGGCTTGTTTTTGCTCTAAGAAGTTAAACCAACTTTGTTGATAGGTTTGTAATTGCTCTAAACTGAAGGCTTTACCGGCCATTTTTTTCATTTTTTCTTCTGATAATTGTTTGCTTTGATTATATTCTTGCCGAGCCTGTTGGGCTTCTGCTTTAGGTAAGGCATTAAATATTTCATCAATAGTACGTTCCATTTTCATTTTTAAATAAACTTCTTGGACACGAATTCCACTTAGCATACCTAGAAATAGGCTAGGATCAGCAACTTTATCATCATTTCCACTGAGCATATCTAGCATGGTTTTAGAAATACCATCAATTTTAATAACCAGACGACTATCGAAAAGTTGGTGAAAATTATCATTGAGAGCAAATTTTATTTCACCTTGTTTTTCATTGTATTCATAGGCAAAATCGGCCAAATTATTTAAGCTGCTTCCATCGGCTTTGAGTTTTTGAAAAAAGCTTTGATAGTTTTTTCCATCTTGAGTGGCCAGAAAAGTATTTTTGGGGGTGAAGCTATCAGCCATACTGGCATGAATAAAATGGGGTATTTCGTTTTGGCTATCAAACCATTTGATTTGAATGTTTTTAATATTATCAAAATCTTCTTGAGGCATATACTGTAATGCTTGCAATGCCTCTGGCTCGAGTGCTAATTGGTTAATTTCAATTGTTTTTTTGCTTTCGTTATAGCTTAAATCTTGATAGCTAAAGCCACCATCTTGTTGTTTGGCTTGAACCTGAGCTTGCTTAATTTTAGCGATTATGGAGGAAGACTGTTGTTTATCAATGCTGCGTTTTTGATAACGTTCCAAGGTTTGTTTATCTAAAGGTGTTTTTTCATAGGTTTGAAAGGGATTTTTTATCTCAGTGGTTGGTTCAGAACAAGCACTGATGATAGAACTAAACAATAAATAAATAAAAAGGAGTTGTTTCTTATATAGCATAAATTATTCCTGATAATCGGGCGATGGTTAATATTGTTTATTCTACTTAGCACTATGGATTTAGTAACTAACAAAATCTAATTTAATTTTTTAGAGGTGTTTTTTTGAGCTGCTATATATAAAAACAATAGTAAAAAAATAATGTATATGATTAACGGTAAATTATTGTAACGGATGTAAGGCGTATTACCAATACGAGGTTGTATCCGGCCAGTTAGAATGGCTTTTTTAAATTGCGGTGTTTTATTTTTAATTTGACCCTTATGATCAACCAGGGCTGAAATACCACTGGTGGTTGAACGAATCAGTTCGCGGCCATTTTCTAAAGCGCGCATTTGTGCAATTTGTAAATGTTGATGAGGAGCTAGGGAGTTACCATACCATCCATTGTTCGACAAATTGAGCAATAATTGTGCATTTGGTAAATTTTGTCGTGCCAGGGATGGAAAAATATCTTCATAACAAATGGTGGTAGCAACCGGTAATCCTTTAAATCGTATGACGGCTTGTTGCTGTTCTGGGGTTGAGAAGCCTGACATAGGAATATTAAAAAAACGGATCAAGCCCCTTAAAAAATCTTCTAGTGGCAAGTATTCGCCAAATGGGACCAAATGTTGTTTATAATAAAATTGCTGATTATCCTTTTCTTGTTTTAAAAGAGCATTATAATATTTTCCAGATGCTTGGTCTTGTACGGGTAATCCCGTAATAAAAGTCACGTCATATTTATTGATTTTGCTTTGTATTCGTTTATAAAAACTGTCTTTTACGTGATGGTAAAAAACGGGAATGGCATTTTCGGGCCAAATTAAGACATCGGTTTTGTCCCACCATTGTAGGCTTAAATTTTCATAACGGCGCATAATATCATTAAGATAACTTTGATCCCAGCGGGTTTGTTGGGGGCTATTGCCTTGAATTATGGTGATATTAATTGCTTTACCATGAGCTTTGGTCCATTCGATATTACTTAAAACCTGTCCCATGAGGATAGTGCCAATGATTGTTAACGGTATAATGATTTTGTGTCGATTTATGAGTAATAATCCAGCTGATAAGCTTGCCACGATAAGGCTTAAACCAAAAATACCCACTATAGGAGCATATCCATTTAATGGTGTTTGTAATTGGCTATAACCGGCCAATAGCCAAGGTAGTCCACTGAAAACCCAGGTTCGTAGCCATTCAAAAAATAACCAATTGAGCGGTAGAGTAAAAAAAATGAATAACCAGGGATTTTGTTGCCAGGGAAACCAGCGTTGCATAATATAAAAGGCCACAGCGCCTTGTAATCCATAAAATAAAGCTAATGCTGAAATAAATAATAAGGTGAAAAAGGCGGCCAGCCACCAGGGAGTTGAACCAAAAACATGAATGGCCACATAGACCCAAGAAATGCCAATCAAAAAGAAACCGAGGCCAAATAGCCAGGAGGCAAGAAAGGCTTGTTTTACATTTTCGCTATGGAGTATTTGATAAAAAAAACTGGCCAGTAAAGGAAAAATTAACCAACCGGATAAGATGCTATAAGTGTCAAATGGTGCAAAGCATAAAGGTAATAAGGCTCCCGCCAAAAAAGACAAGATCAATTTTTTTATCATTTTATTATGGTTTTTGTCTTTATTTGAATGGATTTAGAGAGACTGTACTTGCAATAAATAAAGGCGGCGATGATCGGATTTAATCACGGTAAATAAAAAACCGTCTATTTCGGTGGTTTCATTGCGTTCTGGCATATGCCCAAATGATTTTAAAACTAATCCGCCAATGGTGTCAAACTCTCGCTCACTGAAACTGGCCTGGAAGTAATCGTTAAATTCTTCGACAGGAGTCAATGAGTTTACCGCATAAATTCCCTCGCCTCGGGAGATGATATTTTTTTCTTCGTCAAAATCGTGTTCATCTGCGATTTCACCGACAATTTGTTCTAAAACATCTTCAATGGTTACCAGACCCGAAACTCCGCCGTACTCATCAACAATAATGGCCATATGATTACGATAGTTACGAAAATCCTTGAGTAAGACATTCAATCTTTTACTTTCGGGAATAATGACTGCAGGGCGTAATAAATCCCGAATTTCTAATTGCTGTTGTTCTTCATCTAAGAAAAAAGAAAGAATATCTTTGGCGAGTAGGATTCCTTCGATATCATCACGATTGTCACCGATGACCGGAAAGCGGGAATGAGCTGATTCAACGATAATACGCAAAGTTTCTTTAATGGGAGCATCAATTTCCAATACCGTCATTTGAGAGCGGGGGATCATAATATCCCTAACTTTCATTTCATTGACTTCTAATACTCCTTCAATCATCGATAACGCATCTAGACCGAGAATATCGCGTTTTTCGGCATCACGGAGTAATTCAAGAATTTGATCTGGGGTATCGAGGCTTCCGATAAGGGCTTGACCTATTTTTTCTAGCCAGCCTTTTTTGTTGGTATTTTTGTCTTCTAGGGTGGGGCTTCTACTTTCTGGGGTAGAAGCCTGCTCAGATCGTTCGTTCATGGATTAACTCAATAATTTAGGAAAAGATAATTCTACAAAGGGGGGTATTAAAAATCAATGCTTTAATAGGGATCATCAAAACCTAACTCCTCCAATATTCGTTTTTCCAAATTTTCCATAATTTCAGCTTCTCCATCTAAAATATGATCATGCTCAAGTAGATGCAATACTCCATGGATAATGATATGTGCCCAGTGGGCTTCACGGCTTTTGTGCTGTTCGATAGCTTCTTGCTCTACCACACCACGGCAGATAACCAAATCGCCTAATAAGGGTAGTTCAACATAATCCGGAGCTTGAAAGGGAAAGGATAAAATATTAGTGGGTTTATCTTTGCTTCGATATTGATGGTTTAATTCTTGAATTTCTTGTTCGTCGACAATGCGGATAGTAATTTCAACCTCCTCGGCCAAGGGTTGGTTATTTAATCGGGCATTGGCCTTAAGGGCCACCATTATCCAACCTTGTATTTGCTCCTGTGATGGAATAGGCTCTGCTAGTGTATCTTGTATATCTATCCACAAATTCATGTTGTTTTTTTGCTTTTAATTGTCCTTAGTGATTCTTATCGAATTTATCATAGGCATTAACAATACGCTGTACTAAAGGATGACGAACCACGTCTTTGGAATTAAACCAGGTAAAGCTGATCCCTTTTACTTTTTTTAATACCTTTAAGCTATGTTCCATTCCTGAGATTTGTTTTCCTGGTAAATCAATTTGTGTAATATCCCCAGTTACTATGGCAGTAGAACCAAAACCAATACGCGTTAAAAACATTTTCATTTGGGCCGCGGTGGTATTTTGTGCTTCGTCCAAAATGATAAATGACTCATTTAGGCTTCGGCCACGCATAAAAGCCAATGGAGCAACCTCTATGACGTTACGTTCAATGAGCTTATTGACTTTTTCATAGCCCAACATATCGTATAAAGCATCATAAAGAGGGCGTAAATAAGGATCAATTTTTTGTGATAAACTTCCCGGTAAAAAACCTAGGTTTTCACCTGCTTCAACAGCAGGACGTGTAAGTACAAGGCGACGCACTTTGTTTTCTTGTAGGGCTTGGACCGCACAAGCGACGGCTAAATAAGTTTTACCAGTACCGGCAGGACCAATTCCAAAATTAATATCATGGCTAAGGATACGGCTTAAATACAAACGTTGATTTTCTCCGCGAGGTTTTACCTGACCTCGACTGGTAATTATGGCTATCTCATCAGTACTGTCTATATGCGAGTTTAAAATCTCTTCAATTCCAGCATCTTGTAGAAAGAGATGGACTTTTTGATTATCCAATATTCCACTTTCTGTTTCTTTGTATAAACTTTCTATTACGACTTGAGTGGCATTTATGTCTTTTTCGAGTCCTTCAATTTTAAATTGATTACCACGGTTGGAAATTTTGACCGCGAGTCGACGCTCAATTTGCTTTAAGTGTTCATCGAATTGACCACAGAGATTAACCAAACGTGAGTTATCCACGGGGTCAATTATCATTTGTATACTTTGAGTGTTTAACAAGTGTTTTACCTAAACCTTAAATTATTTTATCCATTTACTAGAGCAGAGCATATAGTTTACCCCTTGACTAGGTGCGATTAGATCGCTAAAAACTATCGACTAACTCACCACGCAGGGAATTGGGAAACGCCTGGGTAATTTTAACGTCAACCATTTTTCCAATTAAGTTCTGACCTTCAGCACCGAAGTTGACGCTCCGATTATTTTCAGTTTTTCCAAACACTTCCTGGCTATCTTTTTTAGATTGTCGTTCTACTAGTACTTTTTGAATGCTCCCAACCATCGCCTCAGAATATTCGAAAGCGTATTGATTAATACGTTCTTGAAGTTGGCTTAAGCGCTCTTTTTTTACCGTCATAGGAACATCGTCAGGAATGGATTCAGCCGGTGTTCCTGGGCGCGGACTGTAAATAAAGCTAAAGCTATGATCAAAACGAATGTCTTCGATTAAATCCATGGTTGCCTGAAAGTCAGCTGCGGTTTCGCCAGGAAAGCCGACAATAAAATCAGAAGAAATTAAAATATCTGGACGAGCCTTTTGAATACGACGTATTTTGCTCTTGTATTCTAATGCCGTATGCCCCCGCTTCATCATGCTTAGAATTCGATCTGAGCCACTTTGTACCGGCAAATGTAAAAAACTGACTAATTTGGGTTCTTCCTCAAAAACATCAATGAGGCTATCTGAAAATTCATTAGGATGTGAGGTGGTAAAACGAATTCGCTCTATACCTTCTATACGGGCAATATAGCGGATTAACATGGCTAAATCTTCAATTTCACCTTCATGAGTTAAGCCACGATAGGCATTAACATTTTGTCCTAATAAATTAACCTCTTTAACACCTTGTTCCGCCAATAAGGCCACTTCAGTGATGACATCATCGACGGGACGGGACACTTCTTCACCGCGGGTATAAGGAACCACGCAAAAGGTGCAATATTTGCTACAGCCTTCCATAATGGATACAAAGGCACTGGGGCCGTCAGCTTTCGGCTCAGGTAGACAGTCAAATTTTTCGATTTCGGGAAAGGATACATCAATGACTGAATGCTTTTCCTGTTTTAAGGTATTAATCATATCAGGTAAACGATGTAAGGTTTGAGGGCCAAAAACCAGATCAACATAAGGTGCACGACGACGGATTAATTCACCTTCTTGGCTGGCAACACAACCACCGACACCAATAATAATCTCTGGCCGTTTATCCTTTAGTTTACGAAATCGGCCTAATTGGGAAAAAACTTTTTCTTGGGCCTTTTCTCGTATCGAGCAGGTATTGAGAATAATAATATCAGCTTGTTCAACGGTAGAGGCTAAGACAACCCCACTTGCTGCGTTTAAGACATCGGCCATTTTAGCTGAATCATATTCATTCATCTGGCAGCCAAAGGTTTGGATAAATAATTTTTGCGGCATAATAAAGTACTTCAGTTTTTTGCTTGAGGCATTGCTATTAGTGTAGAGGTCGTAATATTGATAAAAAACAAATATGGGGTCGTTATAGTCATGATTCAATCGTTTTTCATGTCTAGTAAAAATAACAAAGCGGATATTTCAATGAAATATCCGCTTTTTATCGATTCAATAAAAAAATTTAATTAAAAATCATAACCGCGTTCATCATGAGAGACTAAATCTAGACCTTCAGTTTCTTCATCGCGTTCAACACGCAAACAAACCAATTTGTCTACTATTTTTAAAATACCCCAAGTAACAATACCCGTGTAGGCAAAGGTGACAACAATACCCGTAATTTGTACTCCTAGCTGAGATAACATGTTCATACCCTCAGCATAACCTTGACCACTAAATGCTCCAAGCTCATTAGAGGCAAAAATAGCCACTAAAAAAGTACCTAAAATTCCACCTACACCATGTACTGGAAATACATCTAAGGAATCGTCAATCTTGACTACGCGTTTGATGTATTGAGTGGCGTTGTAACAAACAAATCCAGCTAAAAGGCCGATTATCATTGCTCCAGCAGGACCAACAAAACCCGAGGCCGGGGTAATTGTACCTAAGCCTGCGACCATCCCTGTCACGATACCTAGTAAAGAAGGTTTTCCATGGCGAACCCATTCGATGGTCATCCAGGAAATAGAGCCAGCAGCGGCTGAAATATGCGTAACCAGCATGGCCATAGCCGCATCACCATTGGCAGCCAAAGCGCTACCGCCATTAAAGCCAAACCAACCAACCCATAACATGCCGGCACCAATAGCGGTCATGGTTAAGTTGTGAGGGGGCATGGCATGTTGTAAGAAATCTTTACGATTACCAATAAAAATGGCAGCTAATAAGGCTGCAACACCAGCAGTAATATGAACCACAGTACCTCCGGCAAAATCAAGTAATCCCATTTCTTGTAGCCAACCGCCTCCCCAAACCCAATGAGTAATAGGAATATAAACCAGTAAAATCCATATGGCACTAAATAACATCATGGCTGAAAAACGAATTCGTTCAGCAAAACCACCAATAATTAGTGCCGGAGTAATTATTGCAAAAGTCATTTGAAACAGTGCAAATAAGGATTCGGGTATGCTGCCTGACAGCGTACCTTCTTGGATATTTGCAAATAATACATTATCCAAGCCACCAATAAATCCATTTAAACTTCCGCCATCACTAAAGGCTAGGCTGTATCCCACGGTAAGCCAGATTAGGGACATCATGCCGGTCAAAGCAAAACATTGCATTAGAATAGATAAGACATTTTTTGTACGAACTAGACCACCATAAAACAATGCCAAACCAGGTAATGTCATAAATAAAACCAAGGCTGTAGAGACTAGGATCCAGGCAGTATCTGCTTTATCTAATTGATCTTCGGCGAAGCTTAAACCGGGGGAAAACAGGAATAAAGCTAAAAACAATAAGTTTACTCGGGAAAAAAGTTTGCTTGTGTTCACGTTAAAGGGCTCTTTGTTAATATTTTTAATCGTTAATTATTATTCTAATGTTGTGGCTGAGGAAGGTTAATTTGCACAACGATTTATTCAAGGATAATGGAAATGACTTTATCTTCCAAAGCAATTCGATCTGCAATAATCTCACCTAGATCGCTAAGACTTTGGCTTAATTTTTCCATATGAGATTCTTGGACATCACTATTGTATAAGTCATGAAAGTCCAGAATTCGTTGGGTATTATCGACTAGCTGGGTAGAAATATCGGCTGTTATCGACAATATTGACTCGTCAAGATCATATTCATCCTGAATATTATTGAGCAAATTGAAGTGGACTTTTCCTGAATAATCCACCAAAAGTTCACACAGATCTTCCAATATTTCCCTAAAGGTTGAACTGTCGTCAAAGGGTTGGTAACTCATTACATCATTATATAAAGCGAGTGCTTGAGTCCGTGATTCAATCAAGGACTTAGCTGTTTGGCGAAAGTGCTCCTGCTTGTCGCTTTGCACGTTAGTATCTTTCTTGTCTCCATTGATAGTCATTTCAGTCATATATCTATCCAGCTTAAGTCCCTAATAATGATTTTTGTAAATCTGAAATTGTACTCCAGATTGGGTTATTATACCATTAGCTTGAAGCAAATAATAAATGCTTGGAAAGGTTAGATGAGATTGCCTAAAGTGTGGCGAGTCCTGAGTGAGTTGAAACATTAGGCAGGGAAATTAAATAAAATCCTAAAGTAAAAATTTGATTTGTCGTTATATTAAGTACAAATATGCTATACCCAAACTACCTGGAAATGCATGATTCAGAGCTCAGCTGGCGATTCAAGGCTAGGCGAAGCTCGCAGGGAATGGCCACTCCCTTGTCAAGAGCTTCAACGCGGCATTGGATTGCCAGCTGAGCTCCCGCAGGGCAAGCCGATAAGCGCACCTTTTCTGCGTTATGAAGACTCACAATAGGCCAACTATTGCCTCGCCTTCATGCCTTGAATAGATACGCTTATCGACTTGCTGAACCTCGCATTTCCAGGTGGTTTGGGTATATACTATAGTCTATGGGAGGTTTTGTAATGGTCTCCCGATTAACTTGGGCCAAAGAAGAATAACAAAGTAGCTCCACATATCAAGGAATTTTAAAAAATGGCAAATTTTATTCAATCGGTCGACGAAAGAACCAATCTTGCTGGCACAAATCGTCTGGAAGTTCTGCTTTTCAGTTTAGGGCAAGACATTAATACCAAGCGTGAAGAGGTTTTTGGTATCAATGTGTTTAAAGTACGTGAGGTAATGCGGGTGCCGGATATTACTCATGCGCCAGATATGCCGACTTCGGTTGAAGGGATGACGAGTTTACGTGGCACCATGGTTCCAGTCGTTAACTTGGCCCAATTTTGTGGGGTAACCTTAGATAAGCCACCCGAAATATTAATCGTTACGGAATACAATAAACACATGCAAGGTTTTTTGGTACACTCCGTCGAAAATATTTTGCGTTTGCAATGGAGTGATATTAAAGTGCCGCCCCCGATGATGTCTGATCGACTTGGAGGTTTAGTGACTGCCGTTACCGAGCTAAAAGATGGCCGCATTGTAATGATTATGGATGTGGAGCGGGTATTAGCTGAGACCGCTAACTTTGGTATGGAAGAATCCTATTTCGATGGTGTTCCTAGCCTTGAAAATGAAGGATATACCATATTGTTTGCAGATGACTCTAGTGTTGCGCGTAACCAGATAGAACGGACCTTGGATCATATGCATGTGGCTCATATTAGTGCTCATAATGGAGCTGAGGCATGGAATAAATTAAAAGAAATAGCGGTTAAAGCTGAAACGACAGGCTTGCCGGTATCAGACTATGTACAAGCTATTTTAACCGACGTAGAAATGCCGGAAATGGATGGTTATGTATTGACCAAGAATATTAAAAATGATCCACGTTTTGCTGGTATTCCGATTATTATGCATTCCTCTTTATCTGCAGATGCGAATATGTCATTAGGAAAGGGTGTGGGAGCCGATGCTTACGTGGCGAAATTTGAGCCTTTAGAACTATCAGAAACGCTAATTGGCATATTAAAGTCTCAACAAAAGAAAGCACTAGAGAGTCCTTAAAGTCTGAGCTAAAATTTGGCAAAAAAAACCGGTTTAAGACTGGTTTTTTTTTGCATTGAGAATAATTAATAATACCATCCAATAACCTTTTTTTACTTCCGTTTTGCATAAGTAGTGCTGAAAATTGTCATTAATGGCTAAGAAATAAAGATTATAAATCTTTTTCATCATATTTAGATTCTTTCAATACGGATTAATTTGTTTTCGTCCGAGTACAATATTCGAAAATTACCACTAATCCCATCATGTGTTAAGAAGGGTTTTAAAGCACTAGCAGGAAATTGGATCTTCTGACCATTATGTGTTCTGGCAATCACCTGATTCGCAAAACCCCTATAATAATCAAGGTATTGTTCGTTAGTTATCTTTAAGCTGAATCGGAGTTCTCGCATGGTTTACTCTTTAATAATTTTATCGTTAGCAATAACCTATAGTTTTGTTAATGTATTAAATTTATAAATTTCTAATTTAATATATTAATAAATCAATATCTTAGGATATTTGAAAAAATAATACAAAGTATTTGGAAAGGCTTGCAATCGAGCCATTAATTAGTTATATTCTACGGCACATAATAAAAACAAACAAAAAATCAACGAATGTTTTAGACTAACATAGCGATTATTGTTGTGTTATAGAATACCTTTATAAATTTATTTTATAAAATTTGGAATTATTCAAAGGGGGAACATGTTGATTTTTACTGCTATACAATAATATCAATATTAGCAGCTTTCGGCCCCTGGTGGTTTCCACCAGGGGCTTTTTTATTTAGGCCCTTTGTTATATACCTTCTTTTTTTATCCCAGTTTTTTTATCTCAGTTGTTTCCAAATTTTTTCTAAACGCTTAACCGATACGGGTTGAATCGTTTTCAACTCCTGTGCAAATAAAGACAGGCGTAACTCTTCTAAAAGCCAGCGATATTCTACCCAAGCTAATTTGTTTGCTTCATTGGTAGCTTGTTGTTTTTCTACGAAAGGCAGCCATACATAATCGAACTCTTTTTGTAGAATATCATCTCGACGCGGATCTCGGCTGGCTTTTTCCAGACGATTTTCAATAGCCTTAATATAACGTGGAAAACGTCTTAACCAATGTATGGGGGTTTGACTAATAAAATCTGGATACAGCATGTTTTTTAGTTGCTCTTGAATATGCCGATGGGTATTGATCAGCGCAAATGGTACATTGCTTTTAAGTTTTTTCCTGATTTGTAGGTAGGCATTTAAGGCGCTATGCACTACGCTGATTGTTTCGGTTAGATTTGCTTGTAGTTTTGCTTCGGCATTTTTACAACGCTGTAAAAAATCACTTTTTTGATAGCAGATCTGTTCCGGGGTAAAGGTTTGTTTGATCAAATTATTGGCTAAGTGATTTTTCAGATTGTCACAATTACCTAGTGCCGAAAATAATAAACAGAGTTGATTAATAGACCTGTCCTGTTTTAATTGTTGTTTTATATAGTCAATGTATGCCAAGTAATATAATCGAAACAGTCCGTTTTGCATACTTAACTGAGCTTTTTCCAGAGTATCGAATAGCCGAATCGATACACTGTCTTTATCATCGACCAGAGCAGGGTATAAAATCATTTTAATTCCGGCTTGCTCCGTTTCTAATTGTTCAGTTAAATCGGGGAAATTCCAACGGGTCAAGCCTACTTGCTCGATACCATGTGAGGTTTTTTGTTCCAGTTGTTGCTCGGCCCTATCACCCCATTTGGCCTGTAATTTTTTAAGATTACGAGCACTATCGAGTTCTTTTTCGTTTTCATCTAAGATCCGAAAATTCATTAATAAGTGTAATGGATAGTCCAGCTGTTCAAAATGTTTTTCTGAAATAGTTTCACGAATTTGCTGGTATATAAAAGCAACCAATTTTTGTGCCAGGCTATGTTCTGTACTAAAGTGATTGTTCTGTTCCAGAAAAATAGTGACTCGGTCAGGTATGGGAACTAACTGTTTTCGAATCGACTTAGGTAAGGAACGTAACATAAAGGTAATTTTTTCGCGTAAAATACCAGGAACTAACCAACTAAAAGGTTGTTCAGGGAGTTGATTTAAAATACTTAAAGGATAAATTACCGTAACACCATCCAATGGATGACCCGGATAAAAATGATATTCTAAAGGAAGTCTGAGATCATTAACGGTCAAATGGGTAGGATATAAATCATCGCTGATATTTTCCGCACTATGACGCATGAGTTCCTCTTTACTAAGATGTAATAATTGAGGATGCTTAATTAAATGCTGTTTACACCACTTTTCAAAGGCTGCTCTGGAATAGATATTTTTATTAATTTGACGTCGATAGAATTCATAAATGACCAAGTCGTCGACCAAAATATCTTGCCGTCTACTTTTATGTTCAAGATTCTGAATGGATTCAATCAGATCATTGTTAGCGTCAATAAATTTTGGTGTTTTACCCTGAAAGTTTTTGTATATACCGGTTAATAGTGCTTCTTTTAAGAATATTTCGTGTGATAAAACTGGATCAATAGGACCAAAATTAATTTTTTTGCCTGGATTAACGACTAAGCCATACAGTGTCAGCTTATCTTTAGCAGATACTTGTCCGCGTTTATTTTCCCATTTGGGTTCATAGTAATGATGCTTTAATAAGTGAGCCGCACTTTGTTCTAACCAAGATGGTTCTATGGCGGCAACCGTGCGGGCATATACTTTTTGCGTTTCGACAATTTCTGCTGACATAATCCATTTGCTGCCCTTTTTGAATAAATAAGAACCTGGATGAATGGCAAGTTGGAGATTACGACAACCCAGATAGCTTTTATCTTCATTTCTTTGTGCTACAAAACTCATTAATCCACTTAACAATGATTGATGGATGGCAATATAGTCCAGCTCATTTTCATCCCCATCGTATCTGAATGGTGGAACTTTGATATCTAATTCATGTAATTGAATACGTAATTGACTCTGTATTTCAGCCCATTCTCGCATACGCATATATGAGAGGAAGTTTTCTTTACAATATTTACGTAATTTGTTTTGGGACAGATGTTTATGCTGTTCTTCGTAAATATTCCATAAATTTAAAAATCCAATAAAGTCAGAGCGAGCACTTTTATACTGAGCATGTTTTTGATCAGCTTGCTGTTGTTGTTCATTAGGACGTTCACGGGGATCTTGACAGCTTAATGCGGAGACGATGATTAGTATTTCTGCTAATACCCCTTTTTGAATGGACTCCAATACTACTCTACCTAATTTAGGATCGATACTGAGGCGAGCGAGTTGATGTCCTATGGGAGTTAAACGTCGATTATTTTGAGCATCGTTGCTAATTGCACCGAGTTGTTCTAATAATAATAAACCATCATTGATCTGTTTTTGACCGGGGGGTTCAATAAAGGGAAAATCTTCAATTTTGCCCAATCGTAACAATAACATTTGCAAAATGACTTGCGCCAAATTCGTTCTTAATATCTCTGATTCGGTAAATTCCGGGCGTAAAAGAAAATCTTGTTCTTCATAGAGTCGGATTGCGATACCAGCGCTAATACGGCCGCAACGACCACTCCGTTGCTTAGCTGAAGCCTGGGATATTTTTTCGACGGGTAAGCGTTGAATCTTACTACGAATACTATAGCGACTGATTTTGGCTAGTCCCGTATCGATCACATAATTAATCCCGGGAACGGTTAGGGATGTTTCAGCCACATTAGTGGATAATATAATTCGACGCCCATTATGTGCTTTAAATACCCGATTTTGTTCGGCATTTGATAGGCGTGAATATAGTGGAATAATTTCCGTATGTGGGGGATGGTGGCGACGTAATTCTTTATGGGCTTCACGGATTTCTTTTTCACCACTTAAAAAAACCAGAATATCTCCCTGACCTTCTTGTGCCAGTTCATCGACGGCATCAGCAATGGCGGTATTTATATCCCTTTCTTCAAGAATGTTTTCTTCATCGTCATTGGTTTCGATAGTGTTGATAGGACGATAACGCACACTAACCGGCCATGTCCTTCCAGAGACCTCAATAACGGGTGCTTGTTCAAAAAAATCAGAAAAACGCTGGGTATTAATAGTTGCTGAAGTTACGATGACTTTTAGATCGGGGCGGCGGGGTAAGATTCGTTTTAGATACCCCATTAAGAAATCAATATTCAAACTTCTTTCATGGGCTTCATCAATAATAATCGTATCATACTGCTCTAAAAAACGGTCGCCTTGGGTTTCTGCTAAGAGAATACCATCTGTCATCAATTTAATATAAGAAGATTCCTGACTATGATCTTTAAATCGAATTTTGTAGCCAACGATTGTCCCTAACTTTGAATCTAATTCTGATGCAATTCGATCAGCAACGCTACGTGCGGCTATTCGGCGAGGTTGGGTATGTGCAATTTTTCCGCGGATACCTCGTCCTGCAGCCAGGCACATTTTGGGGAGTTGAGTGGTTTTCCCAGAGCCTGTTTCTCCCGCCACAATAATGACCTGATGCTTTAGGAAAAGTTGCTGAATTTTATCAATTTTTTGACTGACCGGTAACTGCTGAGGAAATTTAATGGTCGGCAGGTTTTTTCGTCGGGTGTCCACCCGTGCTAGGGATTGAGCCAGTTTTACATCCCAGTCAGATAATAAGGCTTGGATATCCTGTTGTTTTTTTTGTTTCTGATTGATTGACTGTAAAGCTTTTTTAAGATAAAAGCGATCTTTAATAAAACACTGCTCAAGTTGTTTAAAACGGGATGAAAAGTTAACTTTGGACACGGCGACAAACCTATCGAAATCATAAAAAAAGCGCGCTATTATAGCATAGCATTCTGATTCGCTTTTATTTTCTCTATCGAGCAGGCGTTTTTATAGCTATAATTAGACATAAATTTTGTTTATTCTGCTATTTTAAAGGAAATGTTATATATCCTTGCAAAAGAACAAGAATAATAAATTTTAGTCTTATTTTTATTTATATTAAGTTCCTCAGTAATATAATATCTATTACTTGCTAGGTTTGGAGTTTGTTTATGGCGGCTGCGCCAAAAAATGTCGATATTAATTTGGTTAGAAAGCTAACCCCACTGGATACATTAACCTTACCCAAGGTTGAAGAGATACTGGCTAAATCGGCGGTACAAAAGATTCCGGTCGGACGAGTTTTGTTCAAAGAAGGAGATCGCGACAAATGGACTGTTTATTTGCTGACTGGCACTATCGAGCTTAGCTCTGAAGATGGCAAGTCAGAAAATATAAAGCCAGGTACCAATATTGCATTGAAACCTCTCGCTAAAGGAACTCCCAGACCTTTAACAGCGACTGCTAAAACGGAAGTTAGTGTACTAATCATTGATACCGAATTATTAGATATCATGGTTAATTGGAATGCCCCCGGAAGTATCGAAGTATCTGATTTCGACTCGGAAGATGAGGATGAAGATGATTGGATGACCAAATTTCTAAACTCCAATGCTTTTATCCAACTGCCTACATCAAATATGCAGGCTTTGATGATGAAATTGGAAGAAATGCCCATGCGCAAAGGTAAAATGGTCATTAAGGAAGGCGATAGTGTTGACAATCATTATTATATTATCAAACAAGGACAATGTATTGTCTCTCGAAAAGATGAAAAAACTGGGAAGCAAATCCCCTTAGCTATTTTAAAAACAGGGGTAGGATTTGGAGAAGAAGCGCTAATTACAGGAGCTGCTCGCGGTGCTACCGTAAGCATGAAAAGTGATGGCATCGTGCTCAAACTCGTTAAAGAAGATTTTATTGAGCTTTTAGCCAAACCTTTAATCCATTTTATCACCGATAAAGAAATTGAAGCGGTGAGTCCTTCTGATATTGTCTATATTGACGTCAGAAATAAACTGGAACACAAGGCCAATGGTATTGAAGGTAGTATTCATTGTCCGATTCAAACCATTCGGGAAAAAATTACCACCTTAGATCCAGAACAACATTATATTGTTTATTCTAACGAAGAAAATAGAGCCAGTTCAGCAGCCTTTTTGTTTATTCAACAAGGGTATGAAGTCTCAGTTTTACGTAAAGGTGTAGGTAAACCTAACATTGATGAAGTACTATTGGAAGCCGCAGAAGCTGAGGAAAATACCGATCCGGAAAATGCAATTGAAATAACTACAAGTACCGAAGCCGTGCTCGGAAATGAACCAAAGGTTAATAATGATAACGTTAATAATGAATTGGCACAGTGTAAGGGTGATTACGAAAAACAATTAGCGATTTCAGAACAGGCTCGAAAAAAAGCTGAAGAAATGATTATGAGGCTTAAAACTGAACTTCAAAAAACGCGTGAAATTGCTCAAAAAGAATCAAAAATAGCTAAAAATGCTGTCTTACTTGCGCGTAAAGCTGACGCCAGGGCTAAACAATTAGAAGCTGAACTTAAAGAACTTAAGGGTTCATAAAACACGATAAATAATGACCAAAGCTTTACCTCAGGCAAATGTTGCCAGTTATCCTATACCCAAACACGTCATCACCCAAGAAATTGAAATTAAACGTAGTCGTTTTATTGCCCAATCTGATTAAAATAAATGTGATAAATTCGTGATAATTGGGTGATACATGCTTGAATAATTGTTCCTATACTGCAACTTATATAATAACTTAATTAGGAAACGATCATGATGAAATTAAATAAAACCTACTTATTTGTAATTTCTTTGGTGCTTTTAATTGTAGCGCTATCCTTGAATGGACAAGCAGGAGAAAAAAGACAAAAGTTGAGTGGATATCAGGTTGCTACTTTTGCAGGGGGATGTTTTTGGTGTATAGAGTCTTCATTTGAAGAATTGCCGGGAGTTGTTGAAGTTATTTCGGGCTATAGCGGTGGCAACATGGTCAATCCTACTTATGGGCAAGTTTCATCAGGAGCAACCAAACACATCGAAGCAGCTCAAATCTATTATGATCCCAATAAAATTAGCTATGCTCAATTAGTAGCCAAATTGTGGCGCCTGATCGACCCAACGGATGGTACTGGTTCCTTTGTCGATCGCGGTCCCCACTATCGTTCTGCCATTTTTTATCACAATAAATCAGAACAACAAATTGCTGAAACCTCTGTAAAGAATTTGCAGGCTTCAGGACGGTATAAAAAACCTATTGTGACCGAAATTCGTCCTTTCAAAGCTTTTTATCCTGCCGAAGAATATCATCAGGATTACTACAAAAAAAATCCTATCCGTTATAAATACTACCGCTATCGTTCTGGTCGGGATCAATATATTGATGAAGTTTGGGGAGCGGAAAAAGATAATCTACCCAAGCAAACAAAATTTTCTTCGACAAAAGAATTTAAAAAGCCCTCCGATGCAGTCTTAAAACAGCAATTAACCGATTTACAATATGAAGTAACCCAAGAGGATGGAACTGAACGAGCCTATAACAATGCCTATTGGAATAATAAAAAAGCGGGAATCTATGTTGATATTGTTTCAGGTGAACCATTATTCAGTTCAGTTGACAAATATGATTCGAAGACAGGTTGGCCCAGTTTTACCAAACCTATTCAATCCGATGCTTTGATTAATAAAAAAGATCGAAGTTTTTTTATGGAGCGTACTGAAGTCAGAAGTAAGTTAGCAGACTCTCATCTTGGTCATGTTTTTGATGATGGACCGGCACCAACCGGTTTAAGATATTGTATTAACTCGGCTTCATTGCGTTTTGTACCCAAAGAAGAATTAAAGTCGCAGGGTTACGAAGAATTTTTATCTCAATTCAGTCAATAATATTTTGAGGTGATTGACTAAGGCCTCACGGTCATAGTCAATCAGTCTAGTCTGCAGACAGCAAAAAACTATTTTTCCCAATAATCATGGGTTAGATCCCATATGATTGCGGTTAGTAATAAGGCACCGATTAATATATATAAATGCCCCATTATATTGCCAAAAAATCCTTGCATGATGTCATAAAAAGATAGCAGTATGGCTGGTGAAGAAGAATCAATAATACTATTGGCACCAAAAAATAAGGATATCAGGGGAACTATAGCCAATAAAACAAGAATCCGGTGCATTCTATTTAGGCGATCACTTTTCCGACGAATAAATCTATGGTGTTTCATTTATTCTCTCCTCATTATTTTTGATAAAAACAAAAAAGAGTAGTTAAAGATTAACCTAGTAAATTAGTTTGTTTCTGTCAAGGGTAAACCCTTATGAATATTTATTGTCTAATAATAGTGTACTAAATCGCTCGCTTAATCCTAAATTAATCAGTTGGGCCGACTGGGCGTTCCCGACTATTAAGTACTTTATACAGTCGCAGTAGGGTTAACTGATTAATTTAGGTTAATATTGGGGATAAATAATTGGGGAACTTTAGATTGCATCTAGGGGGTTAAAGTCAAGAGAATACTGTATTAGTATGAGGAGACCTTCCCATGGATTATAAAATTATTTTTATAATATGGTTTTTAATAAACCAGTTTTTCCCCAACACCGCTATAGCAAATTATCAGCCCTTACTTCAGTCCCACAATGTTAAGAAAAAGATACTCTCAAGTGATTTAGCTAATCAAATGAATCATCCAATTTTTAATTCTATATCATCCTTAAAGCCGACTATTGACTTATTTCATCGTCATTCTCAAAACAGCAAAAATTATCGGGTGAGTATTGCTCCGCGCGTATATATTAATCATCCTATGCCTAAGAAAAAGCTTCCGGTAAAAGAAATTTTAAAATTTGAAGGTGGCTTTACTATTGCTCATATATATTCTAATAAATTGGATTTTGCCGGGAAAGTAATACGAGTCAGAGGAAAGGTTACTAGTTTTAATCCGGCCATTATGAATACCAATTGGTTGCATATTATGGATGCAAGTACTTCGCGGGAATTAATTATTACCTCAAATAATGTTGCGAAAGTCGGAGATGTAGTAATTGTTATTGGTAATATTACTTTAAATAAAGACCTTGGTTATGGATATAAATACGAAGTATTAATGGAAAATGCCAGGGTCTTTGTCGAATAGGCTGATCTAAAGTACACTTGTAAATTATCAGGGAGTGTGTATTATTTAGATTGTTTCTATACCGATGAGCTTCCAACAAACGGGGGGATAAATTTAGGTTGTTTTATGTGGTAGATAGAAAAGCACAAAGGTACATGGTTATTAATTGAAAAAGATAAATATGTAAGTTTGAATATATTTTTTTCAGATGACACCTGTATTCTTGTAGTGGTATTAAAGTCGCTTTCGATAGGTCAAAACACATGAAGCAACGCTTCTCAGAATTAGTTTCAGAATTATTTGATATTTCCTCGCCTGAACATAGAGCCGAGTTAATTAGCTCGAAAAATCATAGTCTTCCGGTTCGTCAGCATAGAGCCAGTTTACTTAGTAAGCGTATATGGTTATTTGCCTTTATTTTTGGTATTTTCGTTCCATTATGGGTGGTGGTTGATGCTGCTCTATTGCCAGAACCTCTATGGCATAGTTTAGGCTGGTTAAGGCTTTTCTCAGGAATTGTTTTTTTAAGTATTGCCTTTCGGTGTCGTTGTGACGAAAGTTCCTTAACTAAAGTATTACTTTGCTTATGTGTCCTCTTGTATACCCCTTCTTTGTTTTTTTTGATCTCTAATCCGATAATCGCAAATTATAGTTTGGAGGGCGTCGCGGGTGGTTTAACGAATTTATATTCGCTATTGCCATTTGTGGTAGTTGCTGCATTATCCATATTTCCATTGACGATTATCGAATTTATTTTGATTGCAGCTCCCGTGGTAGTGGTTTCCATTTGGTCTTTATACCCATTAGAAAGTGTTCAGGTTCCCAATGCTTTAATGCAGATATGGCTAATATTATTGATTATAGGGAGCAGTTTTTTTTCTTCCATTAGTCAAATGCGTTATATGATCTCTCAGGTAACACGTGCCAGTTATGATGCTTTAACTAATGCCATGACACGCCGTGCAGGAATTGAATTTCTTGAACTAGCGATTCGAATGTCTCAATTACAAGGACAACCCTTGTCTCTGGTCTTTCTAGATCTGGACCATTTTAAAAGTTTAAACGATGAATACGGTCATGATGCTGGTGATCAAGCGCTGAAAGATGCCGTGGCAGCTTTAGTCAAAAGTGTCCGTAAAGGAGACACGATTATTCGTTGGGGTGGCGAAGAATTTTTGGTTTTACTACCTAATGCCGATGTATCTGATTCCCATCGAGTGATTCAACGTATCGCTGAACAAGGTTTAGGGCTTAGACCTGATGGAAAGCCGTTAACCGCCAGTATGGGATTAACTGAAATCCATAATGATAAGGTTAAAGATTGGAAAGAATTAGTTGAGCTAGCTGACAATCGAATGTATGAAGCAAAACAATCAGGGCGGGCCCGTTGTATTGGTTATAATAATCAGCTGGTGTATGAAATGTAAAATAAATAATAGCTTAATTTTTTTTGTATTTTTCTAGGACCTGCTGTTTAGCCAGTTTCCATCCGATTCCAGTCGGAGTATTTAACCATTTAGAAAAAATCTGAAAGAAGAGCTTTAACCCTGAAGGTTTGCTGGGAGGCATGGATTTTGTGGTTGTTTGTGTTTTTAGTTCAATAGTTTCTTGAGCCTCTGCTATATTGTCCTTTACCAAAGCGCTAGAAATGTCAGGCTGTGGCTGCTCAATTTCTTCGGTTTCTTGGCGCTCCATAATATCAATTTGTTCGACGTGAAATTTTGATTCAATTTCGTCTAAACTGCCCCCAGCTTTGAGATGATTTATTAAAGCTTGATATTCCCCGCTTTGCTCTCCCTTGGGGGAAACATTTTCAATAATTTTAATGGTGTTGTTTAAGGTATTTTCCTTGTTATTAATATAGTCAATTTTACTCTCAATATTTTGATTGGCTGAATTAAAATCAACTTTATCAAAATCATCAATACCTCTTAGATTTAATAGCGACTCAATGGCAATAATTGTTTTTGATGATTTTCTGATAGCCTGGGCTGTTTTTACAATCAGGCTTTTATCAATTGGAGTTTCTTTTTCACTAAAAGCAATAATGCGTTGGATTTGAAGGTTGACGAGTTTCTTAACTCCGGAATGAATTTCCAATAAATCTTCGGATGAGCGATCGGCATTTTTGTCGGTAAAGCGATTAAATTCTAGTTTTAATTTAACCACTTCAGGATCGGTTTGATTTAAAATAGACAATGAATCGACAAAACTCAATGCTGATAATTTTTGATTGAGTTTTACGACACTTTTCAGTTCATCTTCAAGATGTTTTATCTGTTGAAGAATGTATTTCATTTTTAGGAGCAGAATTTTTTTTTCATCCTGTTCCAGTATTGCACTACGAGTCATCTACAAGGGGCAATTCGTTGAGATTAAGAGTTTTTAATTAGACTTATGATAGCGTGAATGATTAGAAATTTCCTTAAAAATAATCATAGAATGTGAGTCAATGCACTAAAAATTCTTTCTACAAAGAGTATAACTTTTGAGTATTAATTTTGGAGCTGTTGCTCTTTCTCACCCTAGAGAAAAGATAGTTTTAGTCGCAATCAACTAGATTGGCTGCACGTTCAAGTAGCTCAACCCCCACCCCTTTTTTATGGGCATTTTCGCTAATCTCTCGGCGAAACAAACGAGCTCCTGGACTAGCATAAAATAGTCCTAACACATGTTTACTCAAATGGCCAAAAGGAACACCATGGCTCAATTGGTTGTCGGCATAATTTATATATTGTTGTAAAATCTGTTTACGAGTCAGTGATACGCCATCAGCTTGATAAATGGTATTATCAACTTGTTGCATCATAAAACAATTATTATAGGCTTCGCGTCCAATCATAACACCATCCACTTGTGTTAAATGCTGTTGCATTTGTTCAATGCTGGTGATGCCTCCATTAATAATAAATTCGAACTCTGGAAAATCTTTTTTCAATTGGTAGACATATTCGTAACGAAGTGGTGGAATGGTTCGATTATCTTTGGGGCTTAAACCATCCAACCAGGCTTTGCGAGCATGAACAATAAAAATTTTTGTTCCTGATGCGATCAGAATCTCTACCAGTCGCTGTAATTGAGCATAATCATCATTGTGATCAATCCCTATACGGGTCTTAATTGTGATGGGGATTGATACTTTAGTTTGCATGGCTGTCATACATTCAGAGACCAATTGAGGATTGTTCATTAAAGAGGCACCAAATTGGCCTGATTTCACCCTATCACTTGGACAGCCAACATTCAGATTCACTTCGTCGTATTGGTAGCGTTCAGCAATTTGAGCGCATTCGGCTAATGCTTGAGGATCGCTTCCCCCTAATTGCAAGGCCAGCGGATGTTCGATGCTTGAAAATTGTAAATAACGGTCGCGATGTTTACCAAATAAAATTGCTCCCGTAGTAACCATCTCCGTATATAACCAGGTTTTTTTGGTAATCAAGCGCAATAAATAGCGAAAATGTCGATCCGTATACTCTAACATGGGAGCTAAACAAACAAGGCGTGAATCAGTACTCATAATTAATGTAGTTTTACTTGATCTTGGATAATAGAGGGTTAAAATAGATTAAACAACAGAAGAACTTGCATCGTTTATTTTGAAATAATCTTAGATATAAATGTGTCTAAATTTGCCTTAGATCATACCCTAATCCTGAATATATATACAGTCCAGCGTTAACCTAATATATGAATAGAATATCATTAACACTTACTTCAATTATTGTCATTAATCTTTTTACATTGTCTTTTGCTGTAAAAAGCTTTGCTAATACAGCATTCTCTAAAACTAGGCTTGTGGTTACCAAAATACAGGATAAACAATTAGATACTGAAATTGCTTCACTTAGAAAAAAATTTATTGCTGCCGAAAAAGCGTTGAATAAAAACCAAATAAAGAAATTTAAAAACTTGTTGAGTCAATTAAAGAAATATCCGCTCTATCCCTATTTGGAATATCAATTTTTACGCAAAAATCTTTCTCAAGCTAAACAACAAGATGTTTTAGCTTTTATCAATAGAGCCAAGGAGACTCCCTATGCTGAAAAGATTCGCAAAAAATGGCTAGACTTAAGTGCCAAAAAAAAACGTTGGGAAAGTCTTCTTAAAGCTTATACGCCTCAGTCGTCGGTGCGCCGACAATGTGATTACTTAAATGCTTTATTAAAAACAGGTAAAAAACAACTCGCCTATTCTAAAGTAGAGTCAATTTGGCTTAATGGGCGTTCGCAGCCTAAAAGCTGTGATCCTATTTTTAAAGCCTGGGAAGCCGATGGACATATTAGCACCGAGTTACGTTGGCAGAGAATTAAATTAGCGATGGGCAAGGGAAAAATAAGCCTGGTAAAGTATCTAGCCAAGCCTTTGGGAAAAGAGAATAAAAAGTTTTTAGAAAATTGGATTGAACTGCATCGAAAACCACAAAACCTATTGAAATCCAAAATTTATAAACAATTTATTGCCGGGAAAGTCCACCCCATGCAAAATGACTTATTTGTGCATGTGTTAAAACGTTTGGCCAGGAAAAAACCTGAATTAGCGGCTAAAAACTGGCTACAACTAAAAAATCAAGTCAAATTATCCAAACAAAAACAGGCTGAAATATACCGAGCTATTGGTTTATCCCTAGCACGTAAGCATAAAAACAATGGCTGGTATTGGTTAGATAAGGTTCCGGATCAATATAGTGATAAAAGCACCAAAGAATGGCGCATCAGAGCGGCGATTCGCGAACAGGATTGGAACGCTACTTTAAATGCTATTCGTCGTCTTCCTGAATCTGAGCAACAAAACCTACGCTGGACATACTGGTTAGCTGAAATTAATGATAAATTTGGTCAGACTAAAAATGCCAACGAAATATACCTGAAACTTGCTGCCAAACGAGGTTATTATGGGTTTTTGTCTGCGGATAAGCTGGATATGCCCTATAGTTTTGAACATAGTCCTTTACCCGTTTCAAAAAAACAGATTAAACAACTAGAGAGTCATCCTGGAATATTACGCGCACGAGAATTTTTTATTATGCGACGCGCAATTGACGCCAAGAGGGAGTGGTATTTTGTTACTTCAAAACTATTTGATGAAAAACAGCGCATTATTGCCGCCAAAATTGCACAGCAATGGGGATGGCATGACCGAGCTATATTAACCATAGCTCATACTAATGAAAGGGATGATATGGAATTGCGCTTCCCTCTCATGTATGAAGACAGAGTTAGTCATTATTCGAAGGTTCATAAATTAGAAGATGCCTTTACCTATGCGGTGATCCGACGAGAAAGCGCCTTTGCTTCTGATGCCCGATCACATGCTGGTGCCTTGGGATTAATGCAAATCATGCCCGCTACCGGAAAGTCAGTTGCCAAAAAAATGAAATTGCGCTACAAGGGTAAAAATCAGCTTTTATCTACCGAAACCAATTTAAATCTAGGTACCAATTATTTGCAAAAAATGTTAAAAAAGTTTGACCAGCAACCGGTACTAGCAAGTGCTGCTTATAATGCGGGAGGGCATAGAGTGAAACGCTGGCTTCCGAAGGGGGCTAATATGCCAGCTATAAATTGGGTAGAGAGTATTCCTTTTAAAGAAACTCGTGAGTATGTCAGTGCAATTTTAGCTTATACCAGCATTTATCAACATAGATTAGGCAAATCGGTTACCCGCCTTGAAGATAGAATGCCTGATGTGCCTAAAAAATAATCCATTCGATTTAGGTATAGATTGTAGGAAGATTTACAATAGAGGCAAGTGATATAATATATAACAAAAAAAGGCCGGTAAAACCGGCCTTTTTATTCTCAAGTAAAGAAAATATAAGCTTATGACTTATTCTTTCTTTCCAAAGTCTCTTTAATGACTTGTTCCGCGACATTCTTCGGACAAGGTAGGTAATGAGAGAACTCCATAGAGAACTGACCACGACCAGAGGTCATAGTCCGTAAATCACCAATATAACCAAACATTTCAGCTAATGGAGCATCAGCTTTGATGCGAACACCTGTTGGAGTGGATTCTTGAGATTTAATCATACCGCGACGACGGTTTAAATCACCAATACAATCACCAACATGATCTTCAGGCGTAAATACATCAACTTTCATGATCGGTTCAATCAATTGAGGAGACGCTTTTGGCATGGATTGACGATAAGCATTTTTAGCAGCAATTTCGAACGCCATGGCTGAGGAGTCAACGGCATGGTATGCACCATCCATTAAGGTTACAGAGACGTCTAAACAAGGGTAACCCGCTAATACACCTTCGCTCATCATGTCGCCAAAGGCTTTATCAATTGAGCTCCAATATTCACTTGGAACGTTACCACCGGTAACTTTTGATTCGAAAGTATAACCACTATTTGGTTCACCAGGTTCAATAATATAGTCGATCTTACCGAATTGACCGGCACCACCGGATTGTTTCTTATGCGTGTAGCTATCTTCAACACGTTGAGTAATGGTTTCACGATAAGCAACCTGAGGTTTACCAACAGTAACATCAACGCCATGAGTACGCTTAAGAATATCAATTTTAATATCTAAGTGTAATTCACCCATTCCCTTAAGAATGGTTTCGCCACTTTCTTCGTCAGTAGAAACGTGGAAAGATGGATCTTCTTTAGTCATCTTATTCAGGGCAACACCCATTTTTTCAGAACCGCCTTTATCATTTGGAGAAATAGCGATGGAGATAACGGGATCAGGGAATACCATAGGTTCAAGAGTGGCTGGTTGGTTAACATCACATAGGGTATGACCGGTTTGTGTGTTTTTAAGACCAACGAAAGCAACGATATCACCCGCTTGACACGAGTCTAATTCTTCGCGAGAGTCAGCATGCATTTCTACGATACGACCGATACGTTCTGTTTTACCGGTGAAGGTATTTAATACAGTTGTACCTTTAGATAATTTGCCAGAATAAATACGGGTAAAAGTTAAGGCGCCAAAACGGTCATCCATAATCTTAAACGCTAAGGCACGGAATGGTCTTTCAGGATCAACTACTGCAAACTCACCCGTTTCATTACCTTCTAAATCAACTTCAGGTTGAGGCTTCACTTCAACAGGGTTTGGTAAGTAATCAACAACCGCGTTTAAAACTAATTGAATCCCTTTGTTTTTGAAGGCTGAACCACAGAAAGTGGGGAAGAAATCCAAAGCAATTGTTCCTTTACGAATACAGCGTTTGATATCATCGATAGATGGCTCTTCGCCTTCCAAATAAGCTTCCATTAGCTCATCGTCTTGTTCCAATGCCATTTCAATCATTTCTTCACGGAACTGCTCGACTTTATCTTCCATATCGGCAGGAACATCAGTAATTTCATATTTACTTGGATCACCGGAATCATCCCATATCCAAGCTTTACGAGTTAATAGGTCAACTACACCACTGAAATCGTCTTCAATGCCGATTGGCAAGGTCATTGGTAAAGGATTGGCGCCTAAGACATTTTTGATTTGGTCGGTAACACGATAGAAGTCAGCACCTAATCGGTCTAACTTATTGATGAAAATAACACGAGCAACTCCAGATTCGTTTGCATAACGCCAGTTGGTTTCAGACTGAGGTTCAACACCACCGGAGCCACAAAATACACCAACACCACCATCTAATACTTTTAACGAACGATATACTTCAATAGTGAAGTCAACGTGTCCTGGGGTGTCAATGATGTTTAAGCGATGGCCATCCCATTGACAAGAAGTTGCAGCTGATTGAATCGTAATACCACGTTCTTGTTCTTGTTCCATGAAGTCTGTTGTCGCTTCACCATCATGAACCTCACCAATTTTGTGAGTCTTACCTGTAAGGTTTAGGATACGCTCTGTGGTAGTTGTTTTACCTGCATCGACGTGAGCGAAGATGCCTATATTTCTGTATTTAGTTAAATCAGTCATGTTATACTCGGTTAAAAATTCAAATTAAAGCTGTTCGTAAGTTAGTAACACTGGTGGCTCTTAAGCTATGAGCAAACAAGCACCCCTATGCTCTTATCCAGTTGGGGGATTAGATCCATTAAAGGCCCAATGCTCCTTTTCCGATAGTGAAAAAAGCGCCTATACCAAAAGTGCCTTACAACACCTGGCTTAACAACTTAATTTGATACGGAAATCATCCCAGCCGACACTGAGATTTTGCAAAAAAATCTGGCCTTTTTGCTGACAGTGTAGAAAATACACGCGATTGTATTTATTTTTTAGCAAAACATCAACTAATGTTTTACTTCATTGTTAGAAATCATGCAAAATGTTTCAAATTAATAAGCAATTTTCGTCGGCTAATTATCAGGTGTAATATAAAATTTGAACTTATTTACTAAATTAACTCACTCTTATATATTCGATTCCCAATAAAATAAGAACGCGCTACAATATAAAAAATAAGTTGATACTCATCAGTATAAAAATAAAATGGATAACGCAATGAAAATCACTAAACAATCCAACATTATAGTCCATCTTATTACGTTTGTCGTTTTGCTCACTTTTCTCTCAGCCTGCAGTACGGTCCGTGATGCTACAGATTGGGTGCCGGGAGTGGATAGTAATGAAGAGATAGAACGTAAGAAGATGGAAGATAATCGGTTAGAACGCGCTAAAGAAAACAAAGACTATTATTCAAAAGCCGCCTATGTTCCTACCGGTCCTCAAGCTGAGATTGATGCTGAAATAAATGTCATTATTAGTCAACGCTATGCCGAAGAACCATTGATTACCGCTGGTGAAATAGGAATAGAAGTCCATAGCGGGGTTGTGACCTTAACCGGAACGGTAAAAACTAATGAGGCTGCAGTTAAAGCCATTTCTCTGGCTAAGGGAGTCAATGGGGTAACGCGCGTTATTTCAAAATTAATCATTATTTCGGTACGATAAAAACTATGTGTGGATTTTGTGGGATATACAATCTAAATGGTCAGGAGCCTGATTTCTCTGCCCTGGCTCGGATGCTAAATAAATTAGAACGACGTGGGCCTGATCATGAAGGGACCTTCTCTGATGGAGGGATTGCCTTAGGACATAGACGACTATCTATTATCGATCTATCAGAACGGTCCAATCAGCCAATGGTTGACAGTGATTCTGGTTTAGTACTGGTATTTAATGGCACTATCTACAATTATCCACAACTTAAAAAACAGCTTCAGCAACGCGGTCATCACTTTTTTTCTTCTGGTGATAGCGAGATTATTATTAAGGCCTATAAAGAGTGGGGGCAGGAATGTACCGAGCGTCTACATGGTATGTTTGCCTTTGCTATTTGGGACTTGCATAACCAAACACTTTTTATGGCTAGAGACCGCTTAGGAATTAAGCCTTTCTATTATAGTTTTGCCGACACTGGTGGAGGAAACAAGCGTTTTGTTTTTGCCTCCAGTTTAACTGCTATATTAGAAGCAGGTGGTGTAGATACCGATATTAATCCGATTGGCTTACATAATCAATTTACGCTACACGCGGTTATACCTGCTCCTAATACTATTATTAAGGGGGTGAAAAAACTCGAGCCTGGTACTTCGATCACCTTATATGCTGATGGCAATATGACGCAACGGCGTTATTGGCATTTAAGTGCCCGTCGGGATGCGGCAAAAAGTCATTGGAATGAAGAGCAATGGACTGAGGCCATCCATGATAGTTTAATGTCAGCGGTCAGAAAACGCATGACTATTGCTGATGTGCCTGTCGGTGTACTTCTTTCAGGAGGTTTGGATTCCAGTTTATTAGTGGCTCTATTAGCCGAAGCCGGAGTACATGACCTAAGAACTTTCTCTATTGGGTTTAGCGATATTGGAGAAGAGAAGGGCAGTGAGTTTGAGTATTCAGACCAAGTGGTGGAGCGTTATGGAACCGATCATCGGAAGTTCTTAATTCCGAATTCTCAAGTATTGGATCGTTTACCCGAAGCTATTGAAAATATGGCCGAGCCAATGGTAGGCCAAGATGCGGTAGCATTTTATTTGTTGTCGGAGCAGGTCGCTAAAGAAGTTAAAGTGGTGCAAAGTGGCCAGGGAGCGGATGAAGTTTTTGCCGGATATTTCTGGTATCCTCGGATGGAACAATCTTTAGGAACTGATTTACAACGTTTCTCTCCACATTATTTTGACCGCGATCATAGCGAATATTTGCAGTCGGTAAACGAAACTTATCGAGGGGATGATTTTACCTCTTTAATGGTCCAAGATCATTTTGCCCAATCGGATGCGGATGATTTTATCGATAAAGTCTTAAGTTTTGATGTCACCAATTTAATTGTCGACGATCCAGTCAAGCGCGTAGATAATATGACGATGGCTTGGGGATTGGAAGCAAGAGTGCCATTTTTGGATCATGAATTGGTCGAATTGGCAGCACAAATGCCGGCCAGATATAAAATTGGCAGTCAAGGCGCTAAGCATATCTTAAAAAGCATCTCGCGAGGAAAAATCCCGGACGCCGTGATTGATCGTCCGAAAGGCTATTTTCCCATGCCTGCTTTAAAATATGTGCGTGGTGATTTTTTAACAATGATGCAAGATACTTTATCTTCTCGGGCTTGTCGTGAGCGCGGTATCTATGATAATAGTTATGTCCAGCGGCTATTAAATAATCCTGAGGCTCCTGAAAATATGACGCGTTTACAGGGCAGTAAATTATGGCATATGGCTTTATTGGAGCTTTGGATGCAAAATCATATTGATTCCTAGAAGTTTAAATAAGAGGCTCCTATGGGATATATTAATGGTTAAGATTATATATAAAAAGATATATGAAATGGAAAAGGCATAAGATATCAAATGTTTATGAGTGATTTTTATCTTAAAAAGAATGTCCATATAGAAAATATTGAAAAAACTGACAGAAATCACTTTCATTGTATTCAGAATCAGATATACTCTTATCCCATAAATAGTTATAGCCAGATAACATAAAAGAAAAATAGTAACTATTCGCAAATTCATTTTTTGTTTCCCTTATTAATAGGGCGATTCCCGCAATAAGTAAAGACAGCTTGGGTAATTGCTAGATGAATTCGTTCATCTTAAAACAAAGTATTTATAAGTTGAATATTTGCTAACATCAAAAACAGGGGAGATTATATGAGAAAAACCTTTCAAGGCTTTTTATTTTTATGTTTACTTATTCCTTTTGGAATGGTGAACGCAGCGGTAAAGGAGCCACCGACTGAGTTTTCAGAAGAAAGTAAAGAATGTGTTGCTTGCCATAAGAAAAACAATCCCGGCATTATCCAGCAATGGGGACAAAGTAAACACTATCGTGCCAAAGTTGGCTGTTATGAGTGTCACCAAGCTGATGACGGTGATGTTGATGCATTTATCCACGATGACAAGAAAGTTAAGAAAAATATTTCTATTATCGTTTCTCCCAAAGACTGTTCGAACTGTCACCCCAAAGAAGTCAAACAAACTGAAGAATCGCATCATGCTAAAGCTGGTCGGATCTTAGGTTCTTTGGATAATCTTTTGGCTGAAGTCGTAGAAGGCAATAACGCTATGGTTACCCCAGCGTTTCCTGAAGGTAATTCGGCTGCGGCTGTAAGTGGCTGTTGGCAATGTCATGGCTCACGCGTTAAAGTCACCGAAGATGGTGCTTTAGACCCCGCTACCTGGCCTAATACCGGTATTGGACGGATTAATCCGGATGGTTCAGAAGGCGCCTGCTCGGCCTGTCATGCTCGCCATAAATTCTCCGTAGCGCAAGCTCGTGAACCAAATACTTGTGGTAAATGTCATTTGGGACCCGATCATCCACAAAAAGAAATTTATGAAGAATCTAAACATGGTATTCAATATGCTGCCAACAAAGGCAATTTGAATATTGAAAGTCCAAAATGGATTCCAGGTGAAGATTATTTCACTGGCCCAACGTGTTCAACTTGTCATATGGGTGCAACCAAAGATATGGAAGTAACTCATGATGTTGGTTTGCGGATTTCATGGAATAATCGCCCACCAGTTTCTATTCGCCCTGAAATTGCAGATGCTAAAATGGGACTTCCTGGTGCTGAGATTGATTGGGAAACGCGTCGTGACAATATGAAACAAGTCTGTGGTGCCTGTCATAATGAAGAATATGTCGATGCATTCTATATTCAGTATGATGGTTTAATTGCACTATATAATGACAAGTTCGCTAAGCCTGGTCTAAAATTAATGGAACTTGCTAAGCCATTAATGAGTCCGGTTAAATTCTCTAGCAAGCTTGATTTTGTTTGGTTCGAACTATGGCATCATGAAGGCCGTCGTGCTCGTCACGGTGCTTCGATGATGGGACCAGATTATACCCATTGGCATGGTACTTATGATTTAGCTAAAAACTTCTATACGGAAATGATCCCAGAATTGGAAGAGTTAGTTCATGCAAATGAAAAATCTAGTGATACTGCAAAAGCTGATGCGGCTAAAGCGTTAAAAGCCGGTATCGAAGAGGTCCTTAACTCAGACAACCACAAATGGTTCTTGGGCAAGATGGATCCTGAAAAAGCGGCAGCACGAAAAAAAGCAGCGGCTGATTATAAGGCACGTTACGCTAAGTAATCATCGTTAGAAATGTTGAATCAGGTCGACATTCTAATAATAAAGACTTGATATAAACTTTGAACCCCATATTGCTTAGCAGTATGGGGTTTTTTTATGAGTCTATATAATAGGAAATTTTATGAAGAAGATCGTTTTTACTTTTGTTTTTGCTCTAGTCTGCCAAAGTTATGCCTGGGCCAATGATTATAATGCTCATATTGATGAGGGTAACCGTTTGTGGGCAGAGAATAATATCACAGCTGCTCAGAAGGCTTTCGAAAAAGCGATTAAACTCGATCCTGAGAAGGCTATCGGACATGCACGCCTAGCTGGATTGTTATTGACCAACAATAAGAATAAGCAGGCCATAAAAGCGTATCAAAAAGCGATTAATGCCGATCCTACCAATCCTGCCCTTTTTGTAGCCTTAGGTATTGCATATTTGCATGAGGGAGCCTATGGAATGGCACAAGAAATGGTAAAACAAGCATTAGTATTAGATCCTGAGCATATGAATGGTAAGAAACTTGAGGAATATGTGAATAAAAAAATGGAAGTCATTGCTCAAACTGACAATCCTAAAAAAGCTATTGCTCCCAAAGATAGTGTTCACCAAAAAATGAATAAATAAGGGCTATGAAGCCGAGTTGGAAAAAATCCATAGTAGCTGGACTTGAAAGCCAATGATTAGTCTCCATATATCAATGCATTCAATTCTGATGAATATACGAGGTTAATTTTATGGATGTATTAGAGCGCATAGATAAGGCAGTAAAAGAATGCCCTGTCATTATTTTTATGAAAGGAACGCCACAATTTCCTTCTTGTGGATTCTCCTCTCGCACAGCACAGGCATTGATCCAGACAGAGGTTCCTTTTTCATATATCAATGTGTTGGAAGATCCTGAAATTTTTGAAAATCTACCACGCTATGCAGATTGGCCAACCTTTCCACAAGTATACGTTGATCATGAATTAATTGGTGGCTGTGACATTACCTTGGAGCTTTTCCAACAAGGTGAATTGAAAAAAATGTGTGAAGAAGCAGTTGCTAAAGCACCTAAAGAAGAAGCCCAAGACCCTTCCTAAAATTCAAGTATAAATCGCAGTGAGCATGATGCTTTAGTACACTGCGATTTTTCTTTGTTCTCTATTATTGCGAACGACTTTCGTAAAAACTCCACTGATTAACAATTCGGCAAAATAGCTCAGCGGTTTGTTCCGTATCATATTTGGCACTATGTGCCTTATCATCATTCCACGACATTCCTGCTACTTCACAAGCTCGAGATAGAACGGTTTGACCATAAGCTAAACCACCTAACGTTGCGGTATCAAAGCTACTGAACTGGTGAAAAGGATTACGCTTAATATTATTGCGTTCTGCAGCGGCATTGATAAAATTTAGGTCGAAAGTTGGATTATGTCCGACCAAAATAGCTCGAGTACATTTGGTTGTCTTGATTTCTTTCCGAATAGGAGAAAAGAGTTCTCTTAATGCCGTTCCTTCTTCTTGAGCCATGCGAAAAGGATTATAGGGATTGATACCGGTAAATTTTAAAGCTGACTCATCTAAATTGGCTCCTGGAAATGGTTCAATATTGGCTGCATAGGTTTCAGCACAATATAGCATTCCTTCTTCATCCATGCGTAAAAGAACAACAGCAACTTCTAATAGGGCGTCTTTTTTGGGGTTGAAACCAGCGGTTTCAACATCAACAACTACTGGTAAGTAACTTCTAAATCGTTTGGCTATATTTTTGCTATAAGAATTATTTGTTGCTGTCATCAAGTTTCCAATGAATTGTTTCTCCAGCTCGAAGCGGAATTAAATGCTCTGAGCCAAAAGGGTAAAAGTCTGGGACCTGCCAGTCTTGGCGGACCAGGCGTATTGTATCAGGATTCCTTGGCAAACCATAAAAATCTGGGCCATTAAAACTGGAAAACTGTTCCAATTGGTCTAAGGCATTTGCTTTATCAAATGCTTCAGCATACAACTCAATAGCGGCGTGAGCGGTATACATACCGGCACAACCACAAGCTGTCTCCTTTTTGTGTTGAGCATGAGGAGCGCTATCGGTACCCAGGAAAAATTTTTTAGAGCCAGAGGTCGCTGCGGCAATTAATGCATCTTGATGAACATTGCGTTTAAGCACGGGTAAGCAATAATAATGAGGACGGATTCCACCTACCAGCATATCATTGCGATTCATTAATAAATGATGGGCAGTAATGGTCGCCGCAATATTGACACCTGCAGATTTAACAAAATCTACCGCATCTGCAGTGGTTACATGTTCGAACACTATCTTGAGTTCGGGAAAATCTTTAACTAATGGGAGCATTTTTTGCTCGATAAAAATTTTTTCCCGATCGAAAATGTCGATATCTGCATGGGTAACCTCACCATGCACTAATAAAGGCATTTGGTGTTTTTGCATCGTCTCCAAAGCGGAGTAGCAATTTTTAATATCGGTTACACCTGCATCGGAATTGGTAGTTGCGCCAGCAGGATAAAGTTTTACTGCTTTTATATTTGCTTTAGCAGCTCGATCAATTTCCATGGCCTTGGTATTATCTGTTAAGTAGAGCGTCATTAAGGGTTGAAAATGAGCCCCTGTAGGAAGTTTGGCCATAATACGAGATTGATAGGCTAGAGCCTGTTCGGTATTGGTAATCGGGGGTACCAAGTTGGGCATAATAATTGCGCGTGCAAATTGTTTTGCTGTCTGTGGGGTAATATCTTTAAGTACATCGCCATCCCTAAGATGCAGGTGCCAGTCGTCCGGGCGAGTGATTTGTATACTATCCATGATCTATTTCTTCACTTTTTTCTTAGATGAATTTTTTGGCTTGCGTTTATTTTCTTTAAGTTTTTTAGGCGCTTTTTGGGGTGTTTTTTTGGCAATTTTATTGGATGTTTTTTTCTTCGGTTTTCTTTTTTTGGTTTTTTTTAGCTCGGCCATAATCTTCTTAAAAATGGATTTGACCACCAGATTACCATCAATGCTAATATTTTTACCTAATTGACGGTAAAATTCGGCCAAGGGTTTGGTCTGAGCATTATAGATTTTTAATAGCTCTAAAATACTTTGGGGGTTATCATCGGCACGTTGCATTAAAATTCCGCCGCAGTCATCACAGGTTTCTGGTTTTAGTGGTGGCTCATAAGATACATTCACTTTTTTGCCACACTTTAAACAACTGCGACGTCCGGTTAAACGTCGAATCACCGTATCGTTACTTACGTCTAAGAAGAAAGTATAATCCACACTACGATCAATTTTAGCAAGTAATTTGTCCAGAGCTTCGGCCTGTGAAATATTATTGGGATAACCATTTAATACAAATCCTTTTGCAGCATCCTTTTTTCGTAAGCGTTTTTTAATCACTTCCAAAATAATTTCATCGGGGACTAGTTTGCCAGTATACATGAGTTCTTTTGCTTTTTTGCCGGCAATGGTTTGGTTTTTTATTGCACTACGGAGCAAATGACCAACTGAAATATCGGCAATGTCAAATTTATTGGCAAGTAATTGTGCTTGAGTTTTTCTGCCAGAACCTGGAGCTCCGAGCATAATAATTTTCATGAAGTATAGGTCTCTAATATTGATGTGGTGAGGATTTTGCAATTTGGCTAATTTTAAACAATATCGCCCTATAAGTCATTGTTTAAGTTTTTGAACCCGATTAAAATAGCGCATTCAACGGTGCTTTTCGCTCAAAATTAAGCTAAAAAATTCACATAACTTGCTCAATTGGAATAATCAATGAACGATCAAGAATTACTTCGCTATTCACGTCAGATCTTATTGCCATATGTGGATGTAGCTGGGCAAGAAAAAATAATCCATTCTCGGGTTTTAGTCATAGGGATGGGTGGACTTGGTTCTCCGGTTGCAATGTATTTGGCAGCAGCTGGTGTTGGTCATTTGGTTTTATGTGATTTTGATCAGGTAGATCTTTCAAATCTGCAACGCCAGATTGTGCATAGTACTGATAGTATCGGTCTGCCTAAGGTTGAATCTGCCCGCCAAGCGCTGAACAAACTCAACCCCAATGTAAAAATTACTGCAATAGAAGAAAAGTTGAGCCTAGAACAGCTAGATGAACAAATGCAGTTGGCAGATATAGTGATTGATGCCAGTGATAATTTTGAAACTCGTTTTACGATTAATGAATATAGTTTTAAACATCAAACTCCTTTGGTTTCCGGGGCTGCGATTAAAATGGAAGGCCAACTAAGCATTTTTAACCAAACCAAAGATTCTCCCTGTTATCGGTGTTTGTATAAAGATGATGGGGGAGAATTAGCGATGACGTGCTCTGAAAATGGAGTATTGGCACCCTTAGTAGGTATCGTGGGTAGTATGCAAGCCTTAGAAGCTCTTAAACTCATTGTTGGTTTTGGGAATAGTTTGGATGGTCGTTTATTATTGTTTGATGCCTTTAGTATGGAATGGCGTCAAATGAAGTTGAAAAAAGATCCTGAATGCCCGGTTTGCCAATCAGACCATGCCTCTGAAAATTAATCGACTTTTTTAATGTTTAAGAACCCTTCGATGTTTAAACACCTCTTGCTGCTCAGGAACCTTGCCGAGAAACACATTTATCTGAGTACGGCCCTGTTCAACTTGATCATTTCCATTTGGTTATTTGCTAATAACGATATCATTTCTCGCGATTCTATTTTATACATCAAAGTAAGTCAGGCGTTTTTGGATGGAGGAATCGGAGCAGCCTTTAACGTGTGGGCCTGGCCGTTTTATTCTATTAGTTTTGCCATTATTGCCAAAATCACCGGATTGGATCTAGAGGCAGCGGCTCACCTATTAACCATCTTATTTGAAGTGACCATTAGTGTTAGCTTTGTCAAAATTTATTCCCGAATTGCTTTTGAGGGGGCCCGTATATGGGTTGCTGCACTTTTTATTTTAAGTTTTGTTACCTTAAATGATTATAAAGGCGATATTATTCGTGAATATGGTTTTTGGGCTTTTAGTCTGATTGCACTCTATCAATTTATTGTGTTTTACCAAACCAAGACTAAAATGAGTGCCGTGTTATGGCAAGTGGCCATATTTTTAGCGACCTTATTTCGACCGGAAGCAATTGTTTATGCCGTCTTAGCACCATTCTTTTATTTTTTGACTCGGCTAACTTGGATGGAAAAATTGCGTTGTATTTTAACGCTCAACTCGATTTTTTATTCACTTGGACTTATAGCCGTTATTACATTAGCTGTTTCATCTCAATTACAACAAATTATTATTAATAATTTACCCCCTCAAATGGATTATTTTTCGGTCCAAAAGGTCTTTGCTAATTTTAATTTAGCGGCTGACAATTTTGTTAAACATGTGTTGCCATTTCACTATTCTGCCGAGTACAGCCATTTAATTTTGGCTTCTGGTCTATTGACTATGCTAGTGGTCAAACTACTGGGTAATTTTAGCGTAGTTTATAGCGGTATTTGGGTAACGGGTATCTATAAACATTGGATACACAATAAACCAGAAATGCGAATTATTTATTATTTTATGGCCATTGCTTTATTAATTTTGGTGGTTTTTATTACCAGCAGACTTTTTGTGTCGACCCGTTATACCGTTTTGTTGTTACTTTTGGCAGGGTTGCTTTTTTGCCAATATTTGGATTACTTATTAACTTTTCTACAAAAACAACCGAAAAAAATAGGACTGGTTTTATTAATTGCCTTTATTGGAGTTCAGTTTTTGGATGGAATGATATCCACTGGTGCTAAAAAGACAGCAATGAAAAATGCTGCTGAATATACCCTAGATGTCATTAATGAAGGGGAAAAAATTGCCTGTAACGAAAGTCGTTTAGTGTTTTATAGTAACGATTTGTGTGAACTCAGACCCGGTTTAAAAGAACAATACTCTGTCGAAGAAAGTCAGATTATAAGGAATAATTACCAGTATTTATTAGTTTGGGTTAAATATAAAAATCAGACCATGCTAGATACTCTCGGTCATGATAAAAATTTACAATTGGTTAAAGAGTTTGTCAATCGAAAAGATGATAAAGCACTATTATTTAAAATAATACGAACCAATTAAAGCCAGATGAACCAAACTCGTATTAAAATTATTATTCCTTATTTCGGACATTGGCCGGAATGGATTAATTTATTTCTGCAAAGTTGTGCTTATAATGCAGATATTGATTGGCTATTTTATACCGATTGCGGAGAACCGGAAGTTCGGCCTGCAAATACTGAATTCATAACGATTCGGTTTGTGGATTATAAAAAACAAGTTTCTGAAAAATTGCAGATTGACTTTTCTCAGGCCGAGCCATATAAACTTTGTGATTTAAAACCCGCTTATGGATATCTTCATCAAGATCAATTAGAAGGATATGACTTCTGGGGTTTTGGCGATATCGATGTTATTTATGGGCAGATTCATAAATTTATTACTTCTGACATATTATCCAAATATCAGCTTATTTCGACGCATAAACAGAGAATTTCCGGGCATTTTTGCCTGTTAAAAAACAATCGACAAATATGTACTGCTTTTCAACAGATTCCAAATTGGCAACAACTATTAGAAAACTCTCAACATTTAGGCATTGATGAATCTAAATTCACCAAAGTGTTTATGCCACATCGTAAACATCCCCATTGGTTAAAATATGTCTATGGATTGTTTAATCCTCTCTGGAGAAATAATTATTTTGTTGAACAATATAGTACGATTTTATCTCCCTTTCCGTGGTTAAATGGCCGTAAAAATCATCCCCAACAATGGCAGTGGCATCGAGGAACGTTGACCAATTATTCGGATGGAGAGCGAGAATTTATGTATTTACATTTTATGAATTGGAAATCTGCATTATGGCTTGATAAATCTCATGGTGACAAGGCTGCATGGGAGGGCCTTCAAACGTTAGTGCATTTTGATAGTGAGACGGAAAAAAATTCTTGGACTATTAGCCCAACCGGCTTCCATTTAACTGAATAGACACCAAATTTGATAAGCAAATTTAAAAAAAATTCCCTAAAAGTAGCTAATTTATGTATTGATTTAACTCATGCTGAGCATTCTAAATCTGCAATTGTTTTTTCTTAAGATTTCTCTACACTCAAAGTAATTAGAAGCTGTTGAACCTAGAAAACGCAGTAGCCATCTACAGTGTGCTCCTTAAGCACTAAATCTTAAGGATTTAAGTGGACCTCGTAATGAAGTCAGCTGCGTTTTTTAGGTTGAATTTTCAGATATTTGAAACAGCAGCGCTATCTTGTGACTTATTTTATTTCTAAAATTTTCAGAGAGTAGAGACATTATGCCATTTAGTGGGCTGGTATTAATATCAGCTATTATCTATCTATTTGTTCTCTTTCTAGTTGCCTATTGGGTTGATCAACATGCTCATGTTAAATGGGTGCAAAATCCCTATGTATATACCCTGTCAATAGCTGTATTTTGTACTTCCTGGACCTTTTATGGCAGTGTTGGTCGGGCGGCAACTACCGGAGCCTCTTTTTTAGCCATTTATCTCGGACCCATTTTAATGTTTAGTCTTGGATATTATGTGTTGCGAAAAATTTTGCGAATTTGTCATCAACAACATATTACCTCAATCTCCGACTTTATTTCAGCCCGATATGGTGGCAGTCGAATTTTAGCTGGACTGGTCAGTATTATTGCCGTAATTGGCATAATGCCCTATATTTCACTGCAGCTTAAAGCGGTTGCCAGTAGTTATGACCTGATTGGGCAATATTCCAATAGTCAAATGATTATAACCAATTTATTTCCCCATCAAACAGAATTTGTTACTGCCGTTTTATTAGCGTTATTTGCCATTTTATTTGGTACTCGAAAAATTGATGTAACCGAACAACATCGAGGTATGGTTGGTGCTGTCGCTTTAGAATCATTGGTTAAATTAGTCGCTTTTCTCGCCGTTGGGATATATGTAAGTTTCGGATTATTTGATGGCGTTGAAGATATTTTGAGAAAGGCTTCAAATAACCCCGATTTAGCCCAATTAAGTGATATCGGTCGAGCCTTTATGAGTCAAGATTGGTGGATTTTAACTGCTTTATCCATGACGGCGATTATTTGTTTGCCGCGTCAATTTCAGATCATCATGGTTGAAAATGTCGATGAAAACTATCTTAAACAGGCAGCCTGGTTATTTCCTTTATATTTAGTCTTAATCAATATCTTTGTAATCCCGATTGCAATGGCTGGCCGAATTACCTTTGGGACAGAAAACATCAGTCCAGATACTTATGTATTGGCGCTACCAATGTTTGCAGAACAATCCCTGTTGACGATTTTGGTCTTTATTGGGGGCTTATCCGCAGCGACAGGAATGGTTATTGTTGCGTCAATAACCTTAAGTACGATGATCTGTAATGATTTAGTTGTTCCTTTACTATTAAGAGATAAATTAAAAAAAATTGGTGATGATTTTGAGATCACAAATACCTTAAAAATTATTCGTCGTATAGCCATTGCCGTTATTTTGCTATTGGGATACCTATATGTGGTTTTAATTGGAGACTCACATATGCTGGTTAGTATCGGCTTGATTTCTTTTGCAGCTGCGGCACAATTTTTTCCAGCCATTATTGTGGGACTCTATTGGCAAAAAAGTTCCCGCTTGGGAGCTATTTTAGGCTTGGCTAGTGGTTTTTTAATTTGGATATATACCTTATTGCTACCCTCATTTGTTAAATCCGGTTGGTTAAATTCAGAGTTAATCTCAACGGGGCCTTTTTCAATTGAAATTTTGAATCCCATCGCGCTATTTGGGATCTCAGGATTGGGAACTATCAGTCATGGTCTATTCTGGAGCTTGAGTATAAATTTTGGTGTGTTATTTCTGGTTTCTTATTTTTCAAAAATGAGTCAAGAAGAGCAGCAAAATGCATTGAAATTTACGCATGTTTTTCAATCCCCACTAAGGAAAAAAGATGATTTAGAAAGACATACTCCTCTTTTGGTATCAGATTTAAGAAATTTGGCCATTCAGTTTGCGGGAACCGAAAAAGTAGACTCTGCCATTACTTTACACATGGAACAGTTTCATGGTGGACAAGAAGTTCCAATATTTGCTGATATGAGTCTAAAAAATTTAACGGAACGTTTATTAACTGGCGTTATAGGAGCGGCTTCAGCAAAAATTGTAGTCTCTGGGTTGGAACATCGAAGTCGAAATAAAAATATACAGGTACAAAAAATCCTTGATGATGCTTCCGATGCGATTGCAGAAAATTTTAGCCTTTTGCATGGAGCGATAGAGAATGTGGACCAGGGGATTATCATTCTAGATAAATCAGGACGGTTTTTGCTTTGGAATAAACGCTTTTGTGAGCTATATGAGTTTCCCGTAGATATGCTTCAAGTGGGTACTTCCTTAGAGAGTATTTTACGTCATGCTGGACGTTGTGGGCGTTTCCATGGTGACGAGATACGACAACATCTCGATTGTTTGCAAATGGTAGAAAAATTTAATTTTGAACACCAACCGACTCCGGAATTAAGTATTGAAATCCGGGGTAATCCCATGCCCAAGGGAGGATTTGTTATTACTTATACGGATATTAGTGAGCAAAAACAAGTCGAGGCCACGATTCGAAAAATTAATGAATCATTGGAAATTCGCGTTGAGGAGCGTACCCAGGAAATTCAATTGGCCAATCGGGCATTGGAAAATTCTTTACAACAATTAAAAGATACCCAAAAACAATTGGTGCAATCCGAAAAGTTGGCGGCATTGGGACAATTAGTGGCCGGAGTGGCTCATGAAATTAATACTCCCATTGGTGTTTGTGTCACAGCCGTTTCTTTTCTTGCGGATAAAACCGAATATATTCAGCAACAACATGAATTAAAAAAATTATCGGCCAAAGATTTTGAAGAATTTATGGAAAGTTGTCATAGTAGCTTAAATTATGCCTCTAAAAATCTTCAACGAGCAGGTAACTTAGTCAGTAGTTTTAAACAATTATCGGTAGATGAATATAGTGAAGAGCAACATTCGATTAATTTATACCGTCATATTGAAGGTATAGTCCTGCATCTCACTCCTCATCTGGATGAAGTTCGCCCACAATTGTTTATCAATGGTCAAAAAGAATTCCAATTTTATACTTATCCTGGCATTATTTCGCAAATTTTTACCAGTTTAATTTTAAATTCGCTTGGTCATGGTTTTGAAATGCTTGATACTGAACAGGGGGTTATTAGTATTAATTTCGAAACTAAATCTAATCTGTTATGGATTGAATATAAAGATAACGGTAAAGGGATGGAACAAGAACAAGTGGAAAAAATATTCGAACCCTTTTACACCACAACTCGAGAAAAAGGCGATGTGGGTTTGGGGATGCATATTGTCTTTAATTTAGTCACTCAACTCCTTGGGGGAACGATTACCTGTCAGAGTGAACCGGGCCAAGGAGCCATATTTACCATGCAGATCCCACTTGATAAAAGCAATTAAAAGTGGAAATTTAAGAAATCAAAATACTGACCACGGGAGGCACGGAAAGGGTAATAGGCTATGATCTTTTTCCGTGCTTTTCGTGGTTCATTGTTTTTTAGTACGTTTGTGCTAGTCAACTTCAATCATTTGCACGGTGCCATCCGGTAAAATCTCCGCCATATGGCCTTGCGGTTCTTCAATAAATTGTACTGCCACTAATACCACCAATGCGGCTCCTGCTATGGTTAGAAAGAATATGTCAGCAGCGACGAAGGATAATACGGTTAAGAATAAGACGGCACCAACATTTCCGTAGGCTCCAACCATACCGGCAATTTGTCCAGTCATACGACGTTTAATGAGGGGAACCATTGCGAATACTGCACCTTCGCCAGCTTGTACAAAGAAAGAACAACACATAGTAATAGCAACGGCAATAATCAGTGACCAAGAAGAATCAATTTGACTCATCATATAGTAACCACAAACTAAACCGAGTAAAAATAGGGTCAGGGATTTTTTACGACCAAATTTGTCACTAATTAAACCACCTCCAGGACGTGCTACTAAATTCATAAACGCAAAACCGGCTGCTAATAAACCTGCTTGTACCTGCGTAATACCTTGGGTTTCACTAAAGGTATTGAAAAAGAACAGAGGTAGCATGGATACAACTGCTAATTCAGAGCCAAAGGTCACTAAATAGGCCAAATCCAGAATCGCCACCTGTTTAAACTTATAGCGATGAATTTCCGGCACTTCGGTTTTTAAGTTTTCACTATTCACATGGAAAATTTTATAAACATTAAAAATAAAAACAGCCACAATAAATAGGTAAATCATATTACTGACACCAGCTCCTAATAGACTGACTCCGGCGGGAGATAATTTCCAAGTTAATAAGGCTAAAGTGGCGTACATAGGGATCGACATAAGGATATAAAAATATAAGTCCGATTTGGAAGTGACCTCCATCGCACCGATTTTTTTCGGCTTAAAATAAGTAGAACCCTTGGGAGTGTCAGTTACGGCGAAAAAGTAAATGAATGAGTAGATTAAAGCAATAACACCGGTTAGGGCGATGGCATAACGCCAGCCTTCATCACCACCAAATACCAAAGCAAGAGTAGGTAAACTCATCGCAGCAGCAGCCGAACCAAAATTACCCCAGCCACCATAAATACCTTCCGCTACACCTACTTGTCGCGCTGGAAACCATTCTCCAATCATACGAATTCCGATCACAAATCCGGCGCCTACAAACCCCATTAAAAAACGTGCGATGGCTAATTGTTCAAAATCATCCGCAAATGCAAACATAAAACAAGGAATACTGCCTAAGGCGAGAAGAGTGGAGTAAGTCCGTTTGGGGCCAAATTTATCGACCAACATACCAATAATAATACGAGCCGGGATGGTCAAGGCCACATTTAGAATTAATAAGGTTTTAACTTCCTGTGCGGTCAGACTTAAGGTTTCCTGAATGGAAATCAATAAGGGGGCATGATTAAACCAAACAAAAAAGCTAATAAAAAAAGCAATCCAGGTGGAATGCAATATCCGATATTTTCCACTAAAGGAGAAAATATTAAGGTTGGTGGATGACATGTATAAAACTCCAAAAATTGATTAATGGAGTCTTAATAGCAAGCCTTGGGCCATACCTGTTAAAGTATTGTATTGTAAGACATATAACAAAAAAAAGTCTTTTTGTTGGAGATAGCATAAAAAAGTCTGCACGAAGTTGGTGCGTTGTTTGGGCTATTTTGCCGATGTTTGCGCTAAAAACTGTTTTTTTTAGGCTAATTGCAGGATAATAGCGCATTTATTCTATTTATTCCGAAGCACGTAAAGGACAAACATGAGCATTAAATCTGATAATTGGATTCGTCGTATGGCGGAAAATGAAGGTATGATTGAACCGTTTGAGCCAGGTCAGGTAAGAGAATCAAATGGTGAACGGATTATCTCTTATGGTACCTCGAGTTATGGTTATGATGTCCGTTGTTCTAATGAGTTTAAGATTTTTACTAATATAAATTCGGCGATAGTAGATCCCAAAGATTTTGCGCATGAGAGCTTCGTGAATGTGGAGTCTGATGTTTGTATTATTCCTCCGAACTCCTTTGCTTTAGCCCGCACCATTGAATACTTTAGAATTCCTCGTAATGTTTTGACGGTTTGTCTGGGTAAATCAACTTATGCTCGTTGTGGAATTATAGTTAACGTCACGCCATTAGAACCAGAATGGGAAGGGCAAGTTACTCTGGAATTTTCTAATACCACACCGCTACCCGCAAAAATTTATGCTAATGAAGGGGTAGCCCAAATGCTATTTTTTGAATCGGATGAAGTTTGTTCTACATCTTATAAAGATAGGGCAGGTAAGTATCAGGGGCAAACCGGGGTTGTAACGCCTCGGACCTAGGAGTGTGTCCGAGAATGTCTTTTAGCACCATGGCTGCGTCAAAATCCTATTCTCGGACAAGCTCCTAGTTTATTATTATTTTTTGATAAAACAATCCTCTGGTTTAGGCGTAAAAAACAGAGTGCGTTTGGGTAATTTTTTATCGACATATATCTTAATATTATCGGTTTTAATCAAATAGTCCCTAAATAGCTCCGCCGATCCCTGATTAAGGAAAGTCGCATAACCCGGCGGCATTGGCGTTGATTGATATGTCTGACCTTCAACCTAAAAAACTCAGTTGCCATCTACTCGGCAACTGCTCCTGCGTTGCTCTAACTACGTGCATCCATGCACTAGTGCGGCTCCCTTAAGCACTCAATCTTAAGGATTTTCTGGAACATTTGGGCTTCACCCGTAGGGTAACTACGAATAAAGCCCAAATAACCCATAAACCCCTTAATCTCAAGCGCTTAGGGGGCCGCCCAGGCTGAACCTCGCTACGAAGTCAACTGAGTTTTTTAGGTTCAAATTGATATTCGACCAGAGCACGAACTGCCCAAGTGGCAGAACGGCGCGTGTTTGAACCAATATGATTGGCTTGGATGTCGATGCATTTAGCATCAACCACTGTCATGGATTTTCTTTCACTGGCACCGTTTAAAAAAAATAGATTTAATCCAAGTTTTTTTAAACCTTAACGGTACGACAAGCAGACCGACTAAGCGAGTACGATAAACTTGTCTTTTAAAAAAAAGTTATCTTTTTTGCGATGGAATAAATATATTGATGTTTTTCAGTATTCTTTCGTTTACTCTACATTTTATGAAAACAAAGTAATGATTCTTGGGGCACATCAACCCCCTGAGTAACGTAAGTTTTTATAGGTTTAATTACGTTGCACGATAAATAAAATAATATTTTGGAATAGTTAATATGAAGGTGATTCACGGGTTTTGGCGGCCAGAAATCAAAAAGCAATTTGTTCAGAGCGGTTGGTTTTATATTTGGGTAGAAAGCGATGAAGTAGAGAGTAAAAAGAATAAAAGCAAGCATCCTCAGCATTTGAGAGAACAGGATTGTTTAGACTTTCTTCAATCACGATTTGCGTATGATGTTAGTCAAAATGCTCCCAAGCCGCAATATCACAAGCTTTACTTACCCACAGAAAAAAACAGTCCTATTGTTTCTCCAGAATTATTAGCGACAGAAATGAGCGAGCAGGTGAGTTTAGATATTTGGCAAGTGTATTCCTGTCCTTTAATCAATCCTATCAAAGAAATTGGTGATATTTATTTTTTGAGCAATTATCAAGCGGAAGATATTCTGATTGGTCGTGATTTTTTATTTTGGTATTATTTTAGTCAGTCACTGAAACAAATTTTTTATAAAGACAATTATCTCTCTACCTTATTGTGCGAACGAAAAAATGATAAAAATAATATTTATCAAATATGGAAGGGGAGCGGATATAAACACTTGATTGAACAAGCCATTGAATTTATGCCCTTGGTTTGTTCTCAATCTTATCAACCGGAATCTCTTTTACAGCATTTTGCCGAAGTAACCATTAACCAGATTTTGAGTTTAAGCAGTCAACAATTGCCTCAAATCGTAACTAAAAAATTACAGGATGAGTTCCTCACCCCTATGCTGCTAAATGAACAGGGGGAAAAACCATTATTAAAGTGCAGCCAGCTTCCATTAGAGTTTCAGCAGTGGCTACAATGGCAGCAAAAGCTACTTACTAACGAAAAACAACCAGCCGGGGCATTTCAATTAGGTTTTCAGCTCATTGAAGCGGGGCAATATGATGAGCATTGGAGTTTAAAATTTATACTCTGTTCCAGCAAGGATGTATCATTTAAATTAGAGCTTGGTGATTTATGGAGTGGTGCCTATGACAAACTGGTTAAACAACAATTTGGTCATCAAGTCGCTCATCATGTATTACTAAATTTAGCACATGCTGCACGAATTTATCCAAGGATTTGGCAGGGAATGGAAACCCCAAAACCTGAAGAACTAATCCTCAATCTTGAACAAGCCTCTGAATTTTTGCAGCAGTTTGCCCTAATCCTTGAAGATGCTGGGTTTAAAATTATTGTTCCTGCCCAATTTACTCCCAAGGGACGGCAACGCGCCAAATTACGATTACGTGCGCAAGGTAAAAGCAAAGGAACAAGCAATAGTGCAGCAGCCAAATCTTACCTATCCCTAGATAACTTAACCGACTACGAATATGAATTTGCCATTGGTGATCAGAAAGTCTCCCTTGAAGAATGGCAACAATTACTTGAAATCAAGTCACCTCTAGTTCATTTTCGTGGTCAGTGGATGGAGCTGGATCGGGAAAAAATGCAAGAAATGCTGAGTATTTGGCAGCAACAAAAGGATCAACCCGAACAACTATCGGTACAAGATATTCTGAAAAAAATAGCTCAGGAAGGAGATGAGCTAGAGCTGGACAATAGCGACGAGTTAGCGCAGATGTTAGCCAAATTGAATGACAATAGTCATTTTGAATTAATTGATAATCCACCAACATTGAAGGCACAATTGCGTGACTATCAAAAACGAGGGGTTTCTTGGTTACGCTATTTAGATTGTCTGGGATTAAATGGTTGTCTGGCTGACGATATGGGACTGGGTAAAACTATGCAAGTCATTGCTTGTTTACTGCTTGAGCGCCAGCAAGAGTTTGAGGACAAACAATCCACTCCTACCTTATTGATTGCTCCCACCTCCGTATTGGGAAACTGGGAAAAAGAAATTGAAAAATTTGCTCCGGATTTAAAATCTTTTATTCATCATGGTAGTACTCGGGAAAAGGACAAAGGAAAATTTGAACAATTGTGTTTGCAACATGATATGGTAATCAGCTCCTATACCATCGTGCGGAAAGATAATAAACTTTTTAATCCCATTGCCTGGCATCGTGTGGTATTAGATGAGGCACAAAATATTAAGAATCCCAAGGCTGCTCAAACTAAGGCGATTTTAAAATTAACCGCCAAGCATCGTCTTGCATTAACGGGGACTCCAGTAGAAAACCGTTTAATGGACCTATGGTCCATCTTTAATTTTCTCAATCCAAACTACTTGGGCAAGCAAGCACAATTTCGCAAATCTTATGAGCTACCTATACAACGCAATAATAACTTGATTCAGTCCAATATTTTAAAGCAATTGACTCAGCCTTTTATTTTACGGCGCTTAAAAACCGATAAAAATATTATAAAGGATTTGCCGGATAAAATTGACAATAAACAATATTGTAATTTAAGCAAAGAACAGGCTTCCTTATATCAAGTTATTGTCAAAGATGTCGAAGCACAATTAGGGGAATCCGAAGGGATTGCTCGTCAGGGGTTAATGCTCTCAACTTTAATGAAACTTAAGCAAGTGTGTAACCATCCCGTGCAATTTTTACAAGATGAAAGTGCTTTTACGCCGGAGCGTTCCCACAAATTAGAACGCTTAACAGAAATGTTGGCTGAGGCTGCTGAAGAAGGAGATAGTGTCTTGATTTTTACGCAATTTACAGAAATTGGTGAAAAACTACAACACTATTTAAGCACTGAAAATAACTATCCCTGTTATTATTTACACGGTGGTGTCTCGCGCAAAAAGCGAGAACAGATGATCAGTGATTTTCAAGATCCAGATATGCCGCCCGCCATATTTATTCTTTCATTAAAAGCGGGTGGTGTGGGGATTACTTTGACTCGGGCCAATCATGTCTTTCATTTTGATCGTTGGTGGAACCCAGCGGTTGAAAATCAAGCCACCGATCGGGCGTTTCGAATTGGTCAACAAAAAAATGTTTTTGTGCATAAGTTTGTTACCCTAGGGACTTTGGAAGAGCGGATTGACCAAATGATAGAAGATAAGCAGAAAATGGCGGATAACATTATCGGTAATGATGAAAGCTGGCTAAGCAAATTAGATAACCAGGCCTTTAAATCCTTAATTGAACTCAATCAAAATAGTATTATGGAGGCATAACATGACCGTATCCAAAACCTGGTGGGGAGAGGCTCTGCTTAATGCCTTGGAAGAATTTACTGAAACTGGTCGCTTATCACGTGGTAGAGCCTATGCCAAAGATCATCGTCTTAAACATTGGCAAAGAAAAAATGGAATTATTCAAGCAAAACTTCGAGGCAATGTAAATCCTTATTATGGTGTGTATAAGGAACCCACCTATAAAGTTGAAGTACAAATGACACACCTGTCAGCAGCACAATGGAAAAAAATTATTGCTCGCTTAACGGAAAAAGCCAGTTTTATTGCCAAGCTATTGGTGGATGAAATTCCGGAAAATATAGAGCAAACCTTTGCCGAATTTAATTGCCATTTATTGCCCCAAAACTATCATGACTTTAAGGTAAGCTGTAGTTGTCCTGATTATGCCGTTCCTTGTAAGCATATTGCCGGGGTTTGTTATCGACTGGCATCAATAGTGGATAATCAACCATTAGTTTTATTTGAAATGCGGGGCATTAGTGCGGAAAAATTACATCAAGAATTAATTAAGTCTCCATTAGGTGAAATACTAGCCCAAGCCCAATCTAATGGCGCTGTTCCCCTACTACCTGTCGATAGCTATTATCACCAACCACTACCAGCACAAGTACCAGAGCAAATTGAATTAAAAAAATATTGGTATGGAAAGAGTGCTATTCCCAAGGAACTACCTTCCTTTCAAGTTGCCCAGCTTCCTGCAACCCTGATAAAAAAAGGCGGAGATTATCCACCTTTTTGGCAAAAACAAGCTTCTTTTATTGAAACTATGGAAGATTTTTATACCCGTATGCGTAAAAATATTGATAAACAGATTTAAACCTTATTTTTTAGGTTAATATCCAGATTAAGTTTGTGATTTATTTGGCAAGAAAAAAGGTTAAAATTGGGTATGATGAAATTCACAAATATATGTCATTGGAGAATAGAATATGCACGCTACAATCGTTAAGGTTTTTGTTAAATCTGAACATATTGCTGAATTTATCGAAGCAAGTAAAAACAATCATGAAAATTCTATCAAAGAACCAGGTAATCTGCGCTTCGATATTTTACAACACCCTGATGAAACGGATTGTTTTATTTTATATGAAGCTTATAAAACAGAATCCCATGCCTTAGCACACAAACAAACGCCACATTATCTTGCTTGGCGAGAAACTGTCGCCGAAATGATGGCCAAACCTCGCGAAGGTATAAGCTATAATGGTCTATTTCCCGCTTAAGAGCTGAGTATTAAATTCTGGATGATAAAAACATGAATAGTTTTACAATTGCACGTCTCCCTCAAATTATTTTTGGTAATGGTTGTATTAGCCAGTTACCGAAAACCATTAAAAACTATGGTAATCATATTTTATTAGTGACGGGGCAATCGGCCTTTATTAATACCCCTATTTGGGAACAACTGCAAAAACAACTTAATGCTGAGGGAATTCTTTTCGAGCATATTTGTGTTTCCGGAGAACCGTCACCCAATACCGTTGACGGGTTTGTACTGGACTATAAAAAGCAGGATTTAGATGCCGTCGTAGCAATTGGGGGCGGAAGTGTTCTGGATTGTGCTAAAGCTATTGCTGGATTGCTCCCTAGTGGTGATTCGGTCATGGAATACTTGGAAGGTGTAGGTCAAGGAAAACCTTTTCAAGGCCAAACTATTCCTTTTATTGCCTGCCCAACCACAGCTGGTTCGGGGAGTGAGGCAACTAAAAATGCGGTTTTAAGTGAACGCCACGCTAATGGTTTTAAAAAATCTTTTCGGCATGATAATTTAATTGCCCAGGTGGCCATCGTCGACCCCGAGCTTTTGGCCTCATGTCCTGATCAGTTACTAGCAGGTAATGCCCTCGATGCTTTTACTCAATTACTAGAAGCTTATGTGTCTAAGCGAGCAAACTTTATGATTGACTCGCTCATTGTACCGGCCATCGAGCAATTTAAAGATGCAATCTTCCCCGCGATGGAATCTCGTGATCCTAAGGCTTTAAGTGCGTTAGCCTATGCTTCCCTAACTTCAGGTATCGCTTTGGCGCAAACGGGGTTAGGGGTCGTTCATGGGTTGGCTTCACCCTTGGGTGCTTATTCCAAAGCACCCCATGGAATTGTCTGCGGCATTATGTTGGCCGAAGGAATGAATACCAATATTAAAGCCTTAAAGGAACGTGAGCCAGAAAACCCTGCTCTAAAGCGCTATGCCAAAATTGGAGCCATACTTTCCGGGCAATCAGAACACCACGATCAAAATATTTTATTGGATGCTCTAATTGCTGTTTTAAACGATTGGGAACAACAACTCAATATTCCGACGCTTTCTGATTATGATATTGTTGAATCAGATTTGGATAAAATTGTTACCAATTGTCGTGGTGGTAGTATGCAGACCAATCCTATTGTTCTGTCAGATCACGAGTTAACACAACTCTTGCAGTCAAAATTATAAATTGCTTTCCACCTACACAGAAGTAAAACTGACATATTAGTTGCTAGGTAATTCTTTGAAACTCTCGTAAGCCTAATCGCTTAACTTCCATTATAGTGTCTAAGCGATTAGGTGTATTCCGTTTTAGGGATAAGGTTGCTACATCCTACTTTCGTCACTTCTAATCTCCTCAATATTTTTTCCTTTTTAAAAAAAACAGCTTTATGGATAACTTTTTTACTGACAATAATAATTTTTTAATATATTTTATCTAGGTAATGATTAATTTATTTTAAGAACAATTTAGGAGAGTGTTTGAATATTTCCAATTTGGAATTCAGGCAAGCTACCTAAGATTAACGCTTACCATAGTCGGTATCGTAATACTTTCAGAAATTAAAAAAGGGGAAAAAAATGAATTTAATTCAAAGACTATTTGGTTTTATCCTAGGCGTTGCCTGGGGAAGTGTGGTTTATGCGGTTGAATTGCCTGGACCTGTGGTGGAAACTGACTGGTTGGCCGAAAATCAAGATAAAGTCCTGATCTTAGAAATTCGTAAAGATATTGAAAGCTATACTCAAAAACCGGTTTTTGAAAAAGATAAAAAGTCGGGGAAAATGAAATTAAAAAAAGTTGCCGGACATATTCCCGGCTCGGTTTTAATTAACTATAAGCAACTGCGTGAAAACAAAGACATTGATGGGCGTAAGGCTCAAAAGATGATCGTAAATAAAGACGCTTTTGAAAAATTAATGCAAGCTGCAGGCGCTAATCAAGATAGTAAAATTGTAATTGTCTCCAAAGGAGAAAATAATCTGGATCTAACCATGGCAACCCGTTTTTATTGGCAAATGAAATATTATGGCCATGATAAACTGGCTATTTTGAATGGTGGTATGGCGCAGTGGTTAATAGACAAGCGGGATGTTAGCACTAGGCCGAGCCAGCCTAAAAAGGGAAATTGGCTGAGTACCATGGAACGTAATGAAATTTATGCCGATAGTCAAGATGTGGCAACCGCCGTTAAAGAAAACACACAATTGGTCGATACCCGTCCGCTGAGTTTGTATTTAGGAACCTGGCACAAAAAGTCCTATGTCTATAATAATGGCCATATCCCTGGAGCTAAATCTTATCCCAATGAATTATTATCGAGTCCCATGCCAGCTAAGTTTTTAACGGCTGCTGATTTTCAAGCACTATTTAAACAAATGGGCATTGAGCCGCAAAATCAATCTATTACCTATTGCAATAGCGGTCATTTGGCAACCGGTAGTTGGTTTGTAATGAGTGAAATATTGGGGAATAAAAAGACTAAAATGTATGATGGCTCAATGCATTTATGGACCTTGGAAGAGCGGCCGGTGGTTAAGTTTAAAATGGAATAAGTTTTATACCTGATTGCAAAAGACGAATTAGTTTCCTAACCTTAAAGTTGAGGGCTATGGGCTAAATACCCCTGTATTAGGGAGCTTAATTCGTTTATGCATTATAAAAGAATCATAAAGCAACGTATTATCTGCGGAATTTTTTTTATCCTAGTGCCTATGGTAATGGTTTTTGCTTTTGATGGAAAAGTGATCAGGCCTTCTGACCTACCTGAGTTGGAGGAATTTAATCAAGTTATTGAAAATAATAAAACTATTGACGGGCTAGTCTTTACCATATTCGATTATGATGAATCGGCTTTAGCTTCAATTCTTCCAAGGATACTCTATTATACTGCTGAGATCAGAAAAAAATATCCCAACCTGCCTATTGCAGCGGTTTCTCATGGTGATGAAATGCTTTCACTGACACGTGATAATATTAATATTTACCCTGAAATCCATAAAAATTTAAAAATATTGGTGTATCATTTTGATGTTTCTTTTCATATCTGCGGAGCATTCGCAGATTTAAATGATTTGGAAATCCAAGATTTCCCGGATTATGTCGATGTAGTACCTTTTGGACCTACCCAAATTGCTGATTATTTATCCCTAGGATTTCAACACATTGAATTGGAAGAAAGTCTTTAATCTTTAAAATCTGTCTTACAGACAAATTCTAAATTTTATGCTTAACTTTTATTATAAACATAGAAATTCAAGTAGTAAATGTAAGGTCAACAGCCCCTAAAAATTTATTCAGGTGTATTGCTGATAAATTAAGAGGGGAGTTATCATGAAAATGGAAACTTATTTTTCGCCATTGGCTGATCAGGTAGTTGATAACTGGTTTTGGTTAGAAAATGGTAATCAAGAATCTCAGCAATGGCTGGCTGAAAAAGTTCATGATTTATATCAAAAGATTAAGTCCTCGACTTGTTTTATTCAACGCTCACAAAATGTCATTCAGGGTATAAAAAAAAATAAGGGTTATCATTGGCACTCTCTTTATCAAGGTAATCAATGTCGCGCGGGGCTGTTATATCTTATTCCAAATCGGCAAATCCCCCTTCATGACCATCCTAATAATATTGGTGCTTCGATGGTCTTAAGCGGCAGCCCAATTATTACTCAAGAGCAAACCTTAATTGGGACTAAAAATCGATTAAGGCAGTTTTCTTACCTACGACTTAAACATAAGAAGCTCATTCCGTGGGATATAACTTACGTCTTTCCAAGTAAAAAAAATGTACATGGATTCGCCTCAAGACATTCTCCATCGCTATTATTTAATATTATGTTTTTTAAGCAAAGTCGTTATCGTCGAAGATTTATTCCGATTCCCATTAAAAATAAATCCAATAACCAAAGAAAAATATTGAGTAAAAAAGTGATGGGTTGGCTTGTTACACTAAACCTTATATTTACCAGCACTATTTTTGCTAGCTGTAATCAAGAGATTTTAAAAAATAATTGGCAGGCAGAGGCATCTAAAGAAAAATTGGAACTTTTAAAACAGTGTTCAAAATTAGAAAACGGAATGGCTCAATTTCTACTCGCAGAATTATACTATTCTGGAATTGCCATCAAGCAAGATATGCATAAGGCTTATTATTGGTATTTAAAAGCGGCCAAAAATGGTCACGTAAAAGCGCAATATCAGGTGGGGATGATGTTGCTGGATGGTAAAGGCGTAACTGAGGATTCATTTGATGGACTGGAATGGATATTTACCTCTTCACAAGGTGGCAACTCGGAAGCGACGGAAGTTTTAAATTACATTTTGGATAATCCGGAACCTTTGGAATGTTAAACCTGTATATTCAAAATGACCATTAAACCACATTAAAATTTTTTAACTAAATAGTGTTCAGTATCTCAATTAGAAAATCATGATATAGATCAACTAACCTGAAAATCCTTAGGATTTTGTAGGATTTTTCTGACAGACAAATTCCAATTTATATGATGTAATCCCTAATATTTTTTTTCGGAATATCATATAAGGAAATCGTATGTTAAAAAAATCATCTTGTAGCAAATTAAAGCTGAGACCGGTAGTAAGTCGAGATATAGATGAACTATATACTAAAGCCTATAATAATGATGAATTTATGCAGCTGTTCAAGCTCAATGCTTCGCAAGATAAACAGCAAATAAAAAAAGTATTACTGGAAAGAGAAAAGGTTGATTTTGATAAGCGAAGTTATAAAGAATATGTTATCGAACATCCCCAATATGGATTGATTGGGCTTGCTGCTCTTGCCGATCATAACCGTTTCCATAATAGTGCAGAAATATTAATTGGGTTATTTGCTGACCAGCATAGAAATTCTATTTTTGGACTTCAAGCCAGCTTACTGTTATTGGATATAGCATTTAACCATTTCGATCTAAATCGCTTAAATTCATATGTTTATGGTCACAATCAATATGCTCAACAATGTACTTTAAAATTAGGTTTCGAAGCCGAAGGATTAAGAAAGGATTATATATTTGTTGAAGAATTGCGTTCATACATTGATGTGTATTGTTTTGGTCTGCGTAAAGTTGATTTTCGAAACGATAAAACCTTAGCCAGATTGTCTCTGCGAATTTTAGGTAAAGATATTACTCAATCGAACAAAATAAAAACAGCTGCAAAACGAAAAGTACCTATTTTAGCAGCCTCTGCTATTTGTTCTAAACTCGCATTGGCTCCTGCTTATGGTAAAACCTCTGATTCTTCTAGTAGTGGAACATCATCATCTTCATCTGATGATGGTAAAACCTCTTCTTCTAGTAGTGGCTCGTCTTCTTCTGGCGGTGGAAAAACTTCTTCAGGTGAAATTGATGTATCACATGGTACTGATACTTCGTCTGCCATCTCACCTTCAGATGGCAAAACAGCCGCTGGTGTAGGAAACAAGAATTTTACCAGGATAGCTTGTCCTGAAAATGCTATAAAAGAAGATGCTTCATTTGACCCGCTTAATTCATTACTTTTTCTTGATTCATTTTATGTTAAAGCTAACCCGGATCTTAAAGACATTTTAGGCAATGATTTTAATTATACGGATGTAAGACAACACTGGGCAGACTATGGTCTTGCCGAAGGTCGAGTCGCTTCTCCTTCTTTTGATGTTATGTATTACCTGGAAAAAAATCCTGATCTGAAGCAAACCTTTGGAAGTGATTATGTTGCCGCAGCGGAACATTGGACAAAACATGGCATTTATGAAGGTAGATTGGGTTCACCAGCTTTTAATGCACAATATTATTTGTCAGCTAATGATGATATTTATAAATATTTTGGTGCTGATTTTAGTAAAGCAACCTCGCATTGGCTCAATATAGGGATAACGGAAGGGAGACAATTTTCGGAAAATTTAGATGTGAAATATTATCGTAACTATTCAGCGAAATTAATCAAAAAAAGACTTGACAGTGTTTTCATGCATTTTTTGTAAAATTTATCCCCCTTTACAAGAGATGATAATTGATAAGGTTGAATGAGTATAGTGATCTGCTGAGATCATAAAACTTTGAGTTGATACCCCGGAAAGGGTTAAAAATTAAAATGGCTTAAATAAGATTATAAGGCGAAAAAATTAGGCTGAAAAACCCATGGTAGAATAGCTGTATTGGCTAACATACTATTTGGGAACAACGTGAAACTAGAAGGCTTGGACATTGACGCAACCATAAAAGAGGTTGAATCGGCGCTAAAAAACGAAAAAGACTTATCACCTTCATTGAAGTCGGTAGTCACAATGTTGCTTTTGATTGTTAAATTGTTGACGAATCGAGTGGGGTTGAATAGTTCCAATAGCAGTAAGCCACCATCAAGTGATCCCAATCGACTAAAATCAACACGGAAGAAAACGGATAAAAAGCCGGGTGGTCAAGCAGGACATGAGGGAGTTACTCTAAAGCAGATAGCTGACCCTGATGAAGTTGAAACGATCATTGTTGATCGCCGAAAGCTGCCTAAAGGTAAGCATTACAAAGAAATTGGTTTTGAAAAACGCCAAGTATTTGATATTTATGTTTCTCGACTGGTTACCGAATACCAAGCTCAGATTTTAGAAGATGAATCGGGGAAACGTTATGTTGCCCCTTTTCCAAAGGATGTGAAAAAAGCAGTACAATATGGGCCAACATTGAAAGCCCATGCTGTCTATATGTCGCAATACCAACTATTGCCTTATAAGCGGATACAAGAATATTTTACCGAGCAGTTGCATATTCCCATCAGCCAAGGTTCCGTTTTCAACTTCAACAAAGAAGCCTTTGATAAATTAGCACCATTTGATAGCCTGGTTAAAGATAAGTTGGCTGTATCATCTGTGGTACATGCCGATGAAACGGGAGTCAATATTGGAGGTGATCGGCATTGGTTACATTGTGCCAGTAACGTGTCCTATACTTACTTTTTACCTCATAAACGCCGGGGAACTGAAGCAATGGATAGCATGAATATTATTCCTCGCTTTAAAGGTATTTTATGTCATGACCACTGGACGTCTTATTACCAATATGACGGTTGTCTTCATTCCTTGTGTAATGCACATCATCTTCGGGAACTAACCCGAGCTCATGAACAGGATGAGCAAGCATGGGCTGAAAAAGTTCAATTATTTCTGGAAGAGCTCAATATAGCGGTAAATGATGCAGGTGGAAAATTAGAAAAAGAAGAAGCCGATAAATATCGACAACAATACAAGGATTTGCTTAAAGAAGCAGAAATAGAATGTCCTCCCCCTGATGAAAAGCAACGGAAAAAAGGACAACGCGGGAAATTAAAACGGAGTAAAGCTCGGAATTTGTTAGAACGCCTGATTCACTTTGAAGATGATGTCCTGCGCTTTATGGAAAATACTGAAGTGCCTTTCACTAATAATCAGGGTGAAAGAGATATTAGAATGACTAAAGTACAGCAAAAAATATCTGGATGCTTTCGTACTATGGAAGGGGCTGAAATGTTCAGCCGAATCCGTGGCTACTTGTCAACGTGTAAAAAGCAGGGAATGACTTCTTCCTTAGCAACGGAATTAATCTTTGCTGGTGAATTACCTGAGTTTATCAAATAGCTCTAGCATCTCTTATAATTACGCTGAATAGTTACATATTATCTTAATAATAATGCGGATCTGAAAAATGCCTTTGCTGATAATTATGCTGCGGCAGTAACACATTGGCTATTAAGAGGAAAAAATGAAGATAGACTTTATGCCAGAGAAAATTATTATCAAGAGAATAAGGTAAGTTGTACCCAGATAGGTGCAGTTGCTAACTCTTATCATGCGGGAAATTATATAAAATATACAGCGACCTATGAGATTGATAGTTCAAATTCTAATGCTATCTATAATGTTGATGGCACGGCATCGACAAAATATTCTTCGACCAGTGTTTCCAATCCTGATGCCGGACAAACATTACAGCTGAGTAGGAATACGACCTATTGGGGAGAGACACAATCAGAAGTCAGTTATGTTTTTTTTGATGGAATTGGTAATTTAAAAAGCTATAAAACGTCTAATAAAGAATGCGTGAATCAGACAAGCTGTAAAGAAGGCAACATGTTATGGCCCATAGAAATGACAATTGGTGATTCCTGGTCAAATCAATATACCTACGAAAAATCAGATGATTTAATCGAAGTAAAATCAAATTATGAAGTGATTGATAAAGAGCTTGTCACGACTCCTTTGGGAGAATTTGAAGCATATAAAGTTGAATACTCTCAATTTACCCAGGATGCTTGTACCAGCTTTGACTGTTCTTCTGATGTCAGTGATAGCTATCGTAAAACTGGTACTATATGGCATGTTCCAGAGTTAGGAGAAATTAAACGAGTTGAACAATATGTTATCGTAAAATCACATGAGACCAGAACCATAAATATGACTTCAATAATTTCTGAGACCAATATTTTATAATTTAACAATTGAAATTATGATATAGATCAATTGAATATCAAGTTTGTCAATTTTGTAGGATTCGTCTGACAGACATGTCGCTCCTTATGTGGTGTAATTTCTTAATTAATAAGCTATTGCATAAGGAATACGACATGCGAAATACATCATTTTCTAACCATTTGAGACTCAGAGCTGTAAACAGCAGCGATGCTGACACCTTATATGCTAAAGCATACAGCAATGAGTTGTTTAAACTCAATTCTTCGCATGATAAACAACAGATAAAAAAAGTACTATTGGAAAGAGAAAACTATGAAATTGTGGGTACTGAATATTTGAACCTAGAAAACGCAGTTGACTTCGTAGCGAGGTCCAATTAAGTGCTGAAGATTAAGGATTTTATGGGTTATTTTGGCTTTTCTTGTAGTCACCCTACTGGTGAAGTCAAAATGTTCCAGAAAATCCTTAAGATTTAGTGCTTAAGGGGACCGTAGTAGATGGCAACTGCGTTTTCTAGGTTGAATACTCCTATCGGTGGTTTCGAAACTTTCCAAATTAAATACAGTCTGAAAGCAAATGCTGCTTGTACCACCTTTGATTGTTCTTCTAGTAATGGAGATGGTATGAGCAGTAGTGGTACGGTTTGGTTTGCTAAAAAACTTGGACCGGTGAAGCATGTTGATAATGCTATTTACAAAGTGGCCGAAGAAATCCTGAAAGTGAAAACGACCATGCTTATTTCAGAGACAAATGTCCTATAAAATGAGTTTTAATTACTTTTTCTGATTGACAATTTTTGCCCCGCCCCAATCACAATCTGCCCCAATGATAACCCTCCATCATTGGCTGGCAGGTGTCGAGGACTAAGCACTTGAAAGCCTTTTTCTCTTAGTAATAAACTCGTATTTTCTAATAAGAGTCGGTTTTGGAAAACGCCTCCAGTTAAAACAACCTGTTTAAATTCAAGTTGTTTCGCTAATCGTAGCGTCATATTAAGCAAAGATTGGGCGAGTCCTAAATGAAAATAAGCGGCTATATCTGCAATTGGAATTCCTTGTTGCATATCCCTTAAAATTGAGAGCCAAATCGGTTGCCAATTAAAAACATATCCTGCTTCAGTTTTTTCAATGCTCGCGATATAGTCTTTGCTTTGTTCTAATGTGATGGATTGAATCACTGTTTCTGCCTGACTTTCCAATTCGATGGCGGCTTGACCTTCAAAAATGGCCTGTTCCGTACATAAACCCAATGTGGCGGCAACCGCATCAAAAAAACGTCCGGCTGATGAGGCTAGGGGGCTATTGAGTCCTTTATCGGCCATGGTTTTTAGGGTGGATAAAGGTTTTTGATTTAAAAACTGAACTATTTCTAAGTCGCCATATTCCTGGTTGAGTTGCTCCCAATTCAGTTCATTCTTATCTAATTGCCAAAGATGGGCCAGAGTATTTCGCCAGGGCTCATACATGGCTTTGGCTCCACCTAACATAGGAACTGGCTGGAACCAGGCCTGGCGTCGGAAACCCTGGTAATCACAGAGTAAAAATTCGCCTCCCCAAATTGTTTGGTCTTCGCCATACCCCAAACCATCTAAAGCAATACCTAATAGCATGGGATGGTCAATTGGCAGCTGATATTCGGCCATACAGGCGGCAATATGGGCATGATGGTGTTGAACGGATATTAATTCTAATGATTTTTCAGCAGCTAATTGTTGACCGGCTTGAGTGGAAAAATAGTCCGGGTGTTTGTCTACCACAATAATTTGGGGATTATGTTCAAAAAGCTGATGATAAAGTGTTAAGTTATGATGGTAATCTCTTAGCGTGGTTGCATTTTCCAAATCACCCATATGTTGAGAAAGTATGGCCTGACCATCTTTTAATAGACAAAACGTATTTTTTAACTCAGCTCCCATGGCCAGGATCTCAGGGGTGTTTTCAAAACCCCTTGGTAATTTAATCGGAGCGGGAGCATAACCTCTGGCCCGGCGAATAATACGTACTTGCTGATCAGCTAATCGCAATACGGAATCATCGAGTCGATTTACAATATCACGGTTGTGTAGTAAAAAATAATCGGCAATTGATTGTAGGCGGGTTAGCGCATCTTTATTGTCTATACATTGTGGTTCATCACTACTATTACCGGAGGTGAGAACGATTGGGCTTGTTAGCTGTGTCATCAATAAATGATGTAGGGGGGTATAAGGCAGCATAAATCCCAAACCATTTTGTCCCGGTGCAATATCTTTGGGGAGTTTGTGGGTCGGGGAATTGATTGCCTGGAGAATTACAATCGGAGCCGATTTATCTTGTAATTGTTGTTCTTCGTCTGAATTAACTTTTGCATAATGGCGAATCATTTCAACATTACTAGCCATTAAAGCAAAGGCTTTGGCATAACGTTTTTTTCGTTGTCGTAAGGTTTGCACGGCTTGTTCATTGGTTGCGTCACAGGCTAAATGAATGCCACCTAAACCTTTAATAGCTATAATTTTTCCTTGTTGTAAAAGCTCTGCTGTGGATGCAATAGCATTATTTTTTATCGCAACTTGTTGGCCTTTATTATCGGCTAACCAAATATGGGGACCACATTTTTCACAAGCGTTGGGTTGGGCATGGAAGCGTCGGTCGGCGGGATTTTCATATTCTTTTCGACAATTATCGCAGAGAGGAAAATCCCCCATACTGGTATTGCCACGATCATAGGGAATTTTTTTAATAATCGATAGGCGTGGACCGCAATGAGTACAATTGGTAAAAGGGTAGTGGTAACGTCGGTTTTTAGGATTTAAAGTATCCTTTAAACATTCCGGACATGTTGCCGCATCGGGCGAAACATTGGTTTGTACTTGTCCCTGATGACTGGCGGTGATGGTAAAGTCATCAAGCTTAAGTTGTTTTTTTAGTGGTTGTGTCGATATTTGATCGACTTGAGCTAATGGTGGTAAATCATTTTCCAGGTGTTGTAGAAATTCTTGCATATTGGCATCTGTTGCCCAAGCCTGAATAGTCACGCCTCCTGAATCATTCCAGACTTCACCTTTGACCTGATAGAGATGAGCAATATGCCATACAAAGGGACGAAAACCGACCCCTTGGACGATTCCCTGGACCCGAATTTGGAGTGCTGTTAATTGATTATTCATTGCTAGTGGGCATATGTTAATGAACTTATGTTAATGAACCGTACAGACCATGCATGGATCAAATGATCGGACGATATGTTGAACCGCAACTGGATTTTTTTCGCCCTCGATCACCGGAGCATTTAATAAAGCCTGCTCTAAAGCCCCGCGAACCCCATTGACATCACGAGGTGAAAAATTCCAAGTAGTGGGAGCCACGATTTGATAATTCAGAATTCGACCTTTTTTGACTTTTATCCAGTGCCCCAAGCTGCCGCGGGCCGCTTCGACCAAACCAAAGCCCTGGGTTTCGTCTGGCATTTTACCGTGTTCACAATATGGTTCTTTAATTTGAATTTCATCAATCCAAGCTTGCATAGCCATAGTGACTTGGGCAATTTCTAATAATCGTGCAATCACGCGATTGCGGACATTGCCTCCGGATTGTTGTTCCAAGTCCCGAATTAAGGGATGGCCATTAACCATTTGCCGAGCCATGGCTCCGACTTCGACCACTCGGCCATCCAGACGGGGCGCTTTACACCAGGTATAAGCATCGGCTTTATCTGCTAAAGGAATAGTGACCCCTTTATAGGGATGAACGGCTTGAATTTGATGATCCATCCAGGAATGACTAATATCTTCACGAATAGCAGTGGAGTCAAAGGGACTTAATTGTTTATCCCATACACCGGCTTGAAACAGATGTTGACCATTTTTTTCATAGGCTCCATAACTCATAAAAATATCGCCAGCGCGTCCTAATTTTTCCAGTTTAAGATCGTGTGCTATGCGTAAAAAGCGAGCAAAATCCCCAGGATTATTGAGAGTTAATTGTTTTTCTAGCCAATTATCCAATGCTTCTTTATTGCTAATCGCATTGATATTTTCGAGTTTATCGGCAAATAAGCTCTGCTCTAAAAAACGTTGAAAATTAAATAAGATACTTTGAATTCGAATTTTTTCTTGAATGGCGATGGAGCGAGTGGTTCCTCCGGGTTGAATGGCTAAACTATGCGGCCATTTACCGGCTAATAATCCCATTAAGTGTAGGAACTCCGCTCGTGCGGGCAGTATTTCTTTGGCGGCGCTTCCGGTTACGGCTTTAAAGCGATCGCTTGCCATATTGAACCAGTTTTTATCGGTATAAATGTCGCGTGCAAAATCAGGCATAAAAAACAAATAAAAATGAGTCAGATGATCGGCGACATTTTCATTGGCTAAAATGAGATTGGTGGCAATAGAACCATTGGGGGCAATGTTTAAACCCTGTGCATTGGCCAAAGCCCGTGCCGTCGCTACGGACTGAGATACCGAACAAATACCGCAAATGCGAGGCGTATAAACCAGGGCATCATAAGGATCTTTGCCGTGCAAAATCTGTTCAAATCCACGATAGAGAGGTGAGACCACCCAGGCATTTTGTACTTGATTGTCTTGGATGTCTAATTGTACTTCCAGATCACCTTCGACTCGATTAAATGGGCCGACGATTTTTCGACTCATGATTTTTCTCCCTTTTTATCCTCAGCCGACTTGCCGGGAGGGATACAAATATGATCCGAACGTGCATTAGTTCGTAATCGCGGTGGTGTTGCCGCTTTTGATAGTGAGGCTAAGGCAACAAACCAGGCTTTTGGCATATCGGTTGGTAAGCCCATGGGAATCCCGGCAATTTTGGGCGTTTCCATAAAGGGATGGGTGGGGCGTTCAAAATCTGGTGCAGTACAATTAATACAGGCATAGCCGCCGCGTAAACAAGAACCTTCACCATTCCATAATCGAGTATTACAGTCGGCGTGGGCTTGCGTACCTAAACAGCCCATATGTTCCATCATACAGCCTAAATCGGAGGGATTGACAGCACTGGCCTTAAATTCATAGAACTCATTACGCGGACAAGCATGGTGGACCAAATGATCAGCATAGCTGCGTGGCCGACCCAATTCATCCATATGATTTTCACCAAATTCATCAAAGGCTAGTTGCACCAGAGTTTCGGTAATCCAATTGGGATGAGTCGGACATCCGGCAATATTGATTACCGGGAGTTGTGCTTGGCTATGATAATTTTCGCCCAAAATGCCTCCTTTGAGTGGGCCTTCAAATTGCAATCCACAGCTATCGGTAGGGTTATCACCGGCACTGGTAATCCCCCCATAAGCGGCGCAACTGCCAACAGCGACGACATGTTTGGCTTTAAACGCGAGTTCTTGGATAAGTTGCATCATGGTTTTATCAGAACCGGATAGGCGGTGGAATCCTCCTGTGCCATTGGGGCCTCGGATTACCGAACCTTCTAAGCACAGGATATCTAATTTAATTTGTCCGGAAAGGATATCATCGCACATGCTATGAAAATCTTCATCGCAATGTTCACTAAGACTCGGATGCCAAAGCAGGTTGATCCCCGCACCTTCAAACATCGAAAAGACATCTGGACCTTCGGCGCATAATAAAGACATAGAGCATCCGCCGCAGCCACCGGATTGTAACCAAACTAAATTTTTGGGGTGTTTGCTCATGCACTCTTTTCCTTTAGAGGAATGGTGAGGGTAAATAGGGCACCCCCATCGCCATGATTTTGTACACCTAAGTTACCATCCATATCTTTGGCCAAACCATAACTAATATATAAGCCCAAACCCGTACCTTTACCAACCTCTTTGGTGGTAAAGAAAGGATCAAATACTTTTGGAAGGGCTTCCTCTGATATACCGGGTCCTTGATCTTGTACTTGTATTATTACCTGATCATTGACTAATTTTGTCCGAATACTGACCGTATTGGCTTCCTGATTTTCCATAACATCCACGGCATTTTGAATGAGATTAACCAAGATTTGATGGACTTGTCCCTTACGGCCATAAACACTAATGGACTCGCTCAGTTGTAATTTAATTTGCGGTTTAATACGGCAGGCTTTGGTGACCCATTCCACGGCTGTACTAACGGCATTAGATAGGTCAAACTGACTCGCGGTTTCTTTTTGATTACCGGAATAACGGCGTAAATCTTGGACAATTTCCTTAACCCGTTCGGCTCCTTCTAAGGTGCCATCAATTAAAGACACAATATCATTCATAATCCGGTCAATTTTCAATTTTTTCCGCAGATCTTGTAGCGCCGGGGATTGATCTTTTTCATCGATGGCCTGAATATAAATGGAAATATTTTTTTCATAACGAGCCAGGGCGTGCATATTGCCAAACACAAAACTAATCGGATTATTCAGCTCGTGCGCCACGCCGGCTACCAAACGACCCAAGGAAGCCATTTTTTCTGATTGCACCAATTGTAACTGGGTTTGTTTAAGCTTTTCATGGGCTTGATTTAGCTCACTATAGGCCCTGCGCAATTCGCCCAAGGGGCGTCCGATTAATACCATACCCATTAGGCGACCGTCATGCTCATATCGAGAAGAACAATTCATGGCCAAAGGAATTTGTACGCCTTCGCAATCGAGCATTTTTACTTCACAATCAATAATGCTTTCATTGCCGAGTTTATCCGGAAAAGAATCGACTAGGTATTTAGATTCATCCGCGAATAATACGCTCAATGGTTGATGAATTAAGCTTTCTTTGGGGCGGCAAGTGAGTTTTTCTAAGGCGCGATTAACCTGTTGAATACGTCCTTTAATATCACAGACAATCAACACATCAGTCATGGAACTGAGCACGCTACTGATAAATTGTTGAGCTTCTTCCAGGGCAATGTTTTTTTGTTCCAGCTCTACCTGAGAATGCACCAAATCGGCATACACCGCATCCATTTTATGGATCACGTCAATCCAGACATCTTCGCTGATTTGCTCCTGCTGTTCCGGTTCAACTAATCCGGCCTGACCGCTTAAGCTATCGCTGCCAGTTTCTACTTCAGTTTCTGGGGCTTGAGAAGGTATCATGGTGATTTATTCTTTGGCTTCCACTTTATTTTCCACTTTGCTAAGTCCATAGCGATCCAGTTTATTGCGTAAGCCTACTCGTGATAAGCCGAGTTCTTTGGCGGCCTGACTTTTGTTCCAGCGATGACGAATTAAGCATTCCTTAATAATTCGGCTTTCCAGCGTTTCAATCCGTTGTTTTAAATCACCGTCACAGCTGCTTAAGACGACTTGTTCATCTTCTTCTTCGACCGGAGTTGCGCGTAATACCCGCGGACTTAATAAATCGGCTCCTAAAGTATTTTCATCGGACATAACCAGCATATGTCGAATTTCATTTTGAAGTTCTCGAACATTGCCGGGCCAATGATATTGGCGCATACACTCCATTGCTTCCTGAGAAAAACCATTTGCCTGTTTGGATAAAGATTGCATGGCAGTTTCCAAAAGACTATTGGCAATCAATGGTATATCGACAATACGATCGCGTAATGGTGGTAATTGAATGGTTACAGTTGCTAAGCGATAAAAAAGATCTTCGCGAAAAGTTCCTTCCCGAACTTCTTGTTCCAAGTTTTTATTGGTGGCGGCAATCACCCGCACATCAACTTTACGGGTACGCCCACTGCCCAAGGGACGAATTTCACCTTCTTGAAGGACACGCAATAGTTTAACTTGAAAGGCGGCAGAGACTTCACCAATTTCATCCAAAAACAAGGTACCGCCATTGGCACGTTCAAATAGTCCAATGCGATCTTCAACAGCGCCCGTAAAGGCTCCCCGTTTATAACCGAATAATTCACTTTCTAGCAGTTCATCGGGTAAAGCGCCGCAATTTTCAACCACAAATGGTTTGTCCCAACGAAGACTATTATAGTGCAGGGCACGAGCGGCTAATTCCTTACCAGTTCCTGATTCACCGGTAATTAATACGGAAATATCATAAGGGGAAACACGCCGGATTCGTTCACAAACCGTATTCATACTGCTATCTGGAGATCGAATAATACCATCTTCGCAATGGTAGCGATCACGCAAATCGCTACGTTTTTTCAGCATCTCTTGTTCCATACGCTCGGGTGTCATTTGTAACTCGATGGAGAGGATTTCGTTTTGCTGTTGTAATTCGAAGAGACGGGCGGCGTTTTTTAGGACTAATAATAAACTATCGGGATGCCAGGGTTTGGTAATATATTGATAGATACCGACATCGTTAATGGCAGCAATCATATCTTCGGAATCTGTATAACCGGAGATAATCATACGGATCACATTCGGCCAGGTATCGCGGACCTTTTTAAGGAATTCGACCCCGGTCATTTCCGGCATACGTTGATCACATAAAATGATTTGTACCCATTCGTCTTGCAGTATTTTTTCCGCCTCAGCGATAGTATTGGCGGTTTTGACATCAAAATCATCAAATAAAATACGCTCCAAGGTTTCCAAACTGCGGACTTCATCATCGACAATGAGTAGTGTAGGAGCGGCGGGGGACAGAGGTTGAGAGGGAGTCATGAGGCTAAACTCCCCGCTGTTTTCACCGGATCGCTGGTACGACGATGTTTAGCAAGGGTTAAGGGGGTTCGAGATTTGGGAATTTTATAGACAAAATTATAACGCGCCACGTGATAACTGGGATCAAAACCATAAAAATTTAAGCGCATTTTTTCCAGCTCTTGTTGACGGTATTCGGCTAGAGGTTTAATTCTCTCATCGGTTTTACGGCGGGCATTTTTAATATTTAACCATTCGTTAAAAATAGCGAGTTTAGCCGTTGTAGAAGCCTTTGCTTTGACTTCATCAATAAACTCATCCCGCTCGTGATCAAAGACCAAATTCACTAAACCTAAAGATAAGGCTTCTTCAGCTCCCATGGGTAAACGACCCTGGGTAATTTGGGTAACATTTTCCTCACCCACATAACGAGGTAATAAATAACTCCAATACTCCGAACCGTATAAATTTCCCATATCTTTATAATGGGGATTTAAAATCACGCTACGATGTGCCCAGACCTCATCGGCGGCCCGGGCTAAAAAGACTCCACCGGCACCAGCATTGGCTTGTAGAGCAGAAATCGTAATATGTGAAGTGGTATTAATAATTTCCAGAGCTAGGTCATCAATGGCATTAATATTTTCCCAAGATTCATCAGCGGCACTTTCAGCTGCTTCAATTTGATTGAGATGCATACCATTGGACCAAAAATCATTGCCACCCATTAATACAATGATTTTGGTATCTTGTTGTTTGGCCTCTTTATAAGCGGCTAATAATTGCTGGCACTGACGAGTACTCATGGCACCATTGTAAAAAGAGAAATACAGATAACCGACTTCACCTTCCTGCTCATAGTAGATTTCTTGAAAGGCATCGGGGTGTTCTGCGGCTAAATAAACACTATCTGTTTGTTTGAGTTCGCTCTCTAAGACTTGGGCGGCTGGTAATTTAAAGGGATGTTCACTATTTTTATCCCGTAGATGACCAATCCAAATGGCTCCATCCACGGTGGTACAACAAATAGCACTATCGGTATAAGCTATAATTTGTCCCGGAGCAATGTTATCTGGCTGTTCTGATAAATGAGCCAAATGAGCATTATATAAAAACACTTCACGGCCCAATAAGGTCTCTTTAATTCCGGGAAAACCATCGGCACTATGAATTTTGGCTAATACCCGCTGGCTATTGTCTTGCTGCCAATTAATTTGACGATCGGTCTGAGTAATTAGGGGACGCAATTGCCCTTTGGCATGTTTATAATTTGCCAGTGGGGTTGGTTTAAATGCTGAATTGCTAAAGTTTTGAATCGCAAGTTTAATCGCATCATAAGCCGCTTCACTGACCTCATTACGATAAATACTGGCTTTACTGGCCTGACGCATGGGAAATTCCATACTGGCCCAAATATCACCGGCATCCATTTCTTCATTGGCTTGTAATACGGTTACTCCCCATTGGGATTCTTGATTTATAATCGCCCAGTCCAGAGCTGAAGGGCCACGATCGCCTACAATGCCCGGGTGAACAATTAAACAAGTATGGTTTTTCCAAATTTTTTCATCAATCGCGCGTTTTAAGAAAGGGGCAATAATCAAGTCGGGCTGAAATAATTCCACTGCTTCCAAGCTGACAATATCATTGACATCAAACTCAATGGATACCTCATGACCCAATTGTTGTAATTCAACAAATAAACGTTGGCTTAAACTATTAAAGGCATGAGTTAAAAATAAAATGCGCATCCGAATATACTCTTAATTGCTAACAAATACGGGGCAATTGTTCGCCTGCCAGCCAATCTACTACACGACTGCCACCAAAGCTGGTTTCCATTTGAACAAAGGCATGTTCGTCTTCGACTACTTGGCCAATAATAGCCGTTTCTTTGCCTTGAGGATGGGCCTGCATGACTTCCAGAAGTTTATCCGCATCAGCAGCCGCACAAATACAAATGAGCTTGCCCTCATTGGCAACGTAGAGCGGATCGAGTCCTAATAATTCACAAGCAGCGGCGACAGCGGGTTTAACCGGAATATTGGTTTCTTGTAATTTCATTCCTACGGATGATTGTTGAGCTAACTCATTTAGGGTGGTCGCCAAACCACCTCGAGTAGGATCACGTAGGCAACGGATGTCCGGTACTGCAGCCACCATATCGGCAATCAAAGTATGTAAAGCGGCCGAATCCGATTCGATACTGGTTTCAAATTCTAAGTTTTCACGGCTGGACATAATCGCCACACCATGATCGCCCATACTTCCATTGACTAAAATTACATCACCTGGACGTGCCAAATCACCGGAAATATTCACGCCATTTGGAACTATACCAACTCCGGTGGTGGTAATAAAAACCCCATCACCTTTCCCTTTTTCCACCACTTTGGTGTCTCCGGTAATCACTGGCACACCAGCAGCCTTGGCGGCCCGTCCCATACTGGCAACAATTTGTTCTAATTGGGCAAGTGGAAAACCTTCTTCCAAAATAAAACCTGCCGCCAAATACAAAGGCTTAGCTCCAGACATGGCCACATCATTTACGGTCCCATGCACGGATAAAGAACCAATATCACCACCTGGAAAAAACAGGGGAGAAATCACATGTCCATCTGTACTCATCACCATACGGCCTTCTTGTACCCCAAAAAGAGCCTGATCATTAGCCTGAGCTAATAACTCATTATCAAAATATTTAACAAACATCTCTTGAATTAATTGTGCCATGGCCCGGCCACCACTACCATGAGTCATATCCACATGGCCATCACGAATATTCAAGCGTTGGTTAAAACGAGTGTTCATTAAATTTTTACTCCATAATTAAAATTGGTTCTTATAGATAATAAGGGATACATTTTTTAGCAAACGGGGTCGGAGTCAATTTACTACCGTCTTTAACTTCAATTCAGATGCTAATAATCCATAAATTTATTAAAACTTGGCTATATTTGACTTTGACTCCGCTCCCAATATTATTTAAGCTTTTGAATTTTCCATTTTCCATTTTCCATTTTCCATTTTCCATTTTCCATTTTCCATTGCCGTTTATCCATTTTCCATTGCCGTTTATCCATTTTCAATTGCTTCTAAACCGTCCATAACTCCAATAAGCCGCACAGGCTCCCTCGGAAGATACCATACATGATCCCATTGGATTTTCTGGACTGCATACCGTCCCGAATAATTTACAATCCGTGGGCTTTTTCACCCCACGTAAAATTGCCGGACATTCACAACCTTTAATGTCATTGGCTTGAATGGCATCTACCGTAAAGCGTTTTTCGGCATCAAATTCTGCAAAGGGTTTTTTTATCTGTAGGGCGCTATAGGGGACCAGGCCTAATCCACGCCATTCGAAACTGCGACGTAATTCCATTACTTCAGCAACTAAACCTTGGGCTTTTTGATTCCCTTCGCGACTGACCACACGGGTATATTCATTTTCCACATCGTGACGGCCTTGATTGAGTTGACGGATTAGCATAAGCGCAGATTGCATCACATCCAAGGGTTCAAAACCGGCAATCACCACTGGTCGTTGAAATTCTTCGGCAAAAAATTCATAGGGTTGACTGCCGATAATCGAACTCACATGAGAGGGACCAAAGAAGCCATCAATCGATACAGACCCCATTTCCCGGACTTCGGGAGATTCTAAAATATTTTGAATGGCGGCTGGTGTAAGAACATGATTACAAAACACACTGAAGTTTTTTAAGCCTAAGGCCTGGGCTTGTTTAATCGCAACTGCCGTGGGAGGTGTCGTGGTTTCAAAACCAATGGCAAAAAAGACCACCTGACGGTCGGCATTTTCCTGGGCAATTTTTAAGGCATCTTGGGTTGAATAGACCATACGGACATCTCCACCTGCGGCCTTAACCTTTAATAGACTTTTACGTTCACTAGCCGGAACCCGCAATAAATCACCATAGGTACATAAAATTACATCTTCCTGTTCGACCAGAGCGATGGCATTGTCGATACGGCCAATGGGCAGTACGCAGACAGGGCAACCCGGACCATGAACAAACTTTACATTTTCCGGCATAAGATCTTGGACGCCATAACGGAAAATGGCATGGGTATGACCACCGCAAAATTCCATTAAATTATAACTACGGTTTGCCTGGGTTTCTTTGGCAATGGCTCCGGCTAGTTTTTGAGCCAAATCATGCTGGCGGAATTCTTCTACATATTTCATTGAACTCATGACTGTTCACCTTCGGTCAATCCTGCCTGAGCAAAGAGTTCCAGAGTTTTTAGTGCTTCTTCTTCACTGATTTTATTTAAGGCATAACCGACATGAATCAAAACATAATCATCAATTTGGGGATCTTCAACCAGGGCCAAAGAAACCTCTTTTTTCACTTCCCCCAAAGCCACAGTCGCCATATCGGTGCTTTCATCAATGGCGACAATTTTTGCTGGTAGTGCCAAACACATAGTTTATTACCTTTTGATTAACTTTTTCGTTTCTAATGGCTGCTAATTACCGATAGCCGCTAATTGTTGAGTTGCTTTAATCCATTGATACCAAGTATCCATTCCCTCACCGCTGGTGGCGGATACTTGCAAGACTTTGATACCCGGATTGACTTGTCGAGCAAAACCGATGCATTTTTCCACGTCAAAATTTAAATAGGGGAGTAGATCGACTTTATTTAATAACATTAAATCAGCGGCATGGAACATATCGGGGTATTTAATCGGCTTATCTTCACCTTCGGTGACGGATAAAATGGCTACTTTATGGGCCTCTCCTAGATCAAAGGCTGCGGGACAAACTAAATTACCGACATTTTCAATAAATAACACACTATTATCTTCCGGCTGTAAGGTTTCCAAAGCATGGCCAACCATATGACCATCTAAGTGACAACCTTTACCCGTATTGATTTGTAGTGCCTTAACCCCGGTGGCACGAATTCGTTCCGCATCATTTGCGGTTTGTTGATCACCTTCAATCACAGCCATGGAAAGCTGATCTTTTAAATCATCGATAGAACGAGTTAATAGGGTGGTTTTACCAGAGCCGGGACTGGAAACCAGGTTTAAAGCGAGTATGTGTTGTTCGGCAAAACGACGGCGATTGGCGGCTGCATACTGATTATTTTTACTTAAAATATCCTCTTCAATCTGTACCATGCGTTTTTGTGATAGACCGGGAGCATGGGCACGGGCTGGACCCTGGCCGTAATCGTGGTTATGTTCATGATTATGAGCGTGGGAATGGTCATGAGTATGCTCATGATGTTCATGGCTATGAGCATGATCATGGCTGTGTCCTGGCTCATGGCTGTGTTCATGTCCTTCAATTTTGGTTTCACCTTCACCGCATCCGCATACCGTACACATTTATTCTACCTCCAGTTCTTTAATTCGCATTTCTTCGCCAGCCGTTACCTGTAATTGATAACTCCCACAATTGGGGCAGGCGGAAAATAATTGTTTTGCTGCAACATTATCCGAACATTGCATACACCAGGCTTGTCCTGGAACTTCAATAATCTCCAGTTTAGCACCATCGGCCAAACTATTTTTCATGACTACATCAAAACCAAAACGCATGGCTTCGAGTTCCACACCGGATAATTCTCCGATTTCCAGCCACACCGTTTTAACTTTAGTATAGTTTTGCTTTTCAGCATTCTCTTCCAAGGCCGTTAAAATACCTTCGCAGAGTGATATTTCATGCATAGATTAACTCATATTAAGTTCATAACTAACACACGGATCGATAGCATTGAGCCAGAGTTCTGCTTGTGCTTTATAAACATCGTTACTATCCGCAGGAATATTTTTCAATCCCTCTACGGCAACACCCTGAGGATGAAAGTTCCATTCGGTCGGAGCCAAAATCCGAAAATCTTCTACCGTATTGTCGCTTAATTTAACCCAGTGGATTAAACGACCCCGCGCGGCTTCCACCTGAGCCAGACCATAACCTTTTCCCGTTGAAGTGGCTAGAGGTTCTATATAGGTATCCGTGGTAATTTGCCTTAATTGCTCCCGCAATAATTGCGGTAATTCTGCCAATTCGACCAATCGGGCCACCAAGCGGATAAATAAACCATTTCCATATTGAGCTTGCAGTTCCCTTAAAATAGGATGGTTATGCATCCGTTGTAAAGAATTGGTTTCATAACAGCGTTCATCCCAACTTGGCTGTTCAATAAATTGGGTGATATCGCTTTGCCGAAATTGTTTTTCTAACTTAGTTGCATCCAATTCAGGCATAAAAGCAATTGAATTATTACCGGCCTGCTCCCAACCCATGTGCAGAATTTGAGCCAATAATTGGGAGGCAATGGTATTGCTATTGTGCAACCAAGTATCGATCTCCTTATTGTGGAAACTATTTAACCACTCTTGCGCCGAAATGGAAAATATTTGACCAGTTAAAATCTCATCAATCTCATCAATACGTTTCGTCAGATAAGCATGATATTGCGCGTTATCAGGGTTCAATCGAGCATCTAAGCTAAAGGCATTTCCTGCAAAAAATAAAACCTGTTTCGAGATTGGGATCAGATCAGTCAATCTGGCAGCATAGTTTCCACTTTGGTCATGATTATTAACAAATTTAGGCCAATCCAATAAAATTCGCCATAAATGCTCTCGGGTTGTTTCAAAACCGACTAATAATTGTTGAGCGGCATTAACACAAGGGTTCATCACTTCCCCCATTGCCTGCTGACATGCCGACATCGCCGTATAAGCCTGAGCCGTACCACAGACACTATATAGAAGTGGAATTAACTCTAATACCTGCTGGACCGGTTTTCCCTGAAACATTTTTACCGCTTGTAAAGGCCGACTGGACTGAACTTCCATATCAATGACTTGATTGCCAAGACGTTGCAGATTGATTTGTATTTTACCTTCGATATTCATAACTATTATGCTATGCCATTGATTAATTGAATACACTAATTAAATCTTAGCATGTAATTAAATTTTAAGGATATTATTTATATTAGGTGGGAGAAATCAGTTGAATGTTTAGTGTTGATATGAAGACACTAAACCATAAGCTTTTCGAAGGCAATGGTTCAAACAATAAAACAGGCCCAAGAAATAGGGGGGCTATTGCGTCGAGCCGTATTCTAGAGTTAAAAACCAGCCATTGGTTGGAAAGGCTATGTTCAACTGATTTCCCCACTAATTATATAGCAATGTGTGTGCCATTAGAAGAGGTGGGGATTTGCTGGGGGTTTATGATTAAGAAAATTATGCAAATCAGTTCATATAAAGAAAAAATAAGACTTCGGTTTTTCTTGGTGTTGAGACAAAGCTTTATTTTTTTACTGAAAGAGCAGATAAAAATCGTTCACAATTAAAGGCCGTTAATTCAATTGGTCACGCAGAACTTTTTGAATTTGGTCCATTAATTTTAGGCTAGAATTGGGATGAACTTTTGTTTTACTTTCCATATTGGCTAGGATAATATCATAATAAGTGGAAAAATAAAGTGATACAATAAAATAAGTTTATAAAAAGACTAAGATAATTCCAGTTTTGGTACTCTAATACGATAATAAGTGGAAAATGGGATTGGGGTAAAAATTGGTTTGGGGTGTTTTCCACTTTTAGTATTTAAATATCATAATAAGTGGAAAATTTTGGCAGATATATGATTTGATATCATGGAAAATTTTCCATTTATTGGGACAGTTAGCTTAGTAATCATAGTAAGGAGAGTCTAGTGGAGAAAATGCCATGCTTGATAATCAGAAGAAATTTGAAATATTGTTCAACTCTTTAAAGGAGGCTTATAAAGAACATATCGATAACGGAGTAAAAATCGTTGGTATATTGCTAGTAGTGGTAGGTTGGTTTACTGTAAGCGACAACCCACTTCCATTGCTTTGTGGAAATACCACCCTTGTAGTGATCGCACTTGCTTCCGTTGTTTTCGGCGAAGTTGCTTTGATATTTTTAACTGCAATTCAATATAAAAAGTCAAAAAGTATTTATGATTATCTAGTTTCCATCGAGGAAGATGCTAGGTTATACAGAGGATACGCATTAAGTAAGCCAATGATGGTCGGATCGATATTCGGTCACTTTATAATTTTGTTTGGAATATTTTTTCTGATTTATGGCAAATATATTGAAACAGCCACTAATACATGCAAAGTTATTGGAGCTACGACTTAAATGAAATTACGTTTATTTATAGCTTTAACGTTTCTCTTATTGAGTGGCGTTACATTTGCTGGATTAGAGAAAGATCCTGTACTAGGTCAATGGATGACAAGAGACAAAGATACAGGAAATCCAACCTCCATTATTGAGTTATACTTAGTAGGTGAGGAATTACGGGGAAAAATAGTTAAGCTTTATCCTGAGTATTCTGGAATAGAAAACCCTATATGTAGTGGTTGCAACGGGATTCTTAAAAACAAGAATATCCTAGGCATGACGTTTATTAGTGGGCTTAAAAAGATAGGTGATAAATGGTCGGGTGGTAAAGTAATAGATCTCCGAAATGTTCCTTGGCAAGGAATGTCTGTCTCATGTGAAATTTGGAGAGAAAAAGAGATGGTTAAAATCAAAGCATTTTTTTGGTTTCCAGTCTTTGGATCTGAGGACTCTTGGGAAAGGGCCAATGATGCAAAAGAAAGCTAACAAAAAAATCCAGCCGACCTGAAAACCGCTGGGCGGTTTTCAGGTCGGCTGATTTTAAGCGTTATGTTTAAATAAATCAAGGAGCCAGTGTCAAAAATCGAAGGGGTCAGAGTTATTGAAAATATTAAATAATTAGATATACTGAATTAAAAGTACTCAAAGGCATTGATATGGCAAGATTACCTCGATTAAGTGTGCCAGGCGTTCCACAACATATTATTCAACGTGGAAACAATAAGCAGGCTTGTTTTTACGATGAGAAAGATTATAAAGTTTATTTGGATAAACTGAAAGAATACAGTATTAAATATGAAGTTGAAGTACATGCGTATGTTTTAATGACTAACCATGTACATCTATTGATGACGCCTAAGGAGTCTGGTGGCGTTAGCCGATTGATTCAAGCCTTAGGACGATATTATGTGCGTCATTTCAATCAAACTTATGAGCGCACTGGCACTTTATGGGAGGGACGATTTAAATCAACACTGGTAGATAGTGAAAGATATTTTTTGACCGTTAGCCGATATATAGAATTGAATCCGGTCAGGGCGGGGATGGTAAAACATCCGGCAGAATATCCTTGGTCTAGCTTTCGGTTTAATGCTGTTGGAAAGGCAATTAAGTTAATAAAACCTCACAGTTGTTACTTGTCATTAGGAAAATCAAAAAAAGCAAGAAGAGAGGCTTATCACGCATTATTTGATCAAATCATTCCAGATTACACGTTAAGAGAAATCCGAGATTCAATTAATAAAGCTTGGGTTTTAGGGGATGATGGTTTTAAAAAGCAAATTGAAACTCAAACTGGCAGGCGTGCATCTCCTTTAATGCGGGGTGGCGATAGGAAATCCAAAAAATATAAAGTCAATAAAATCAATCAATAACTCTGACCCCATTGGTTCTTTGGATACTAAATGGTTCAATTTTAATAAAGGGTAGCAAACAAACAGCTCCAATTGACTCCGGCGTTAATACGCCTTCGTTATTGAGTTGGGTGTTATGCATAAGGAGAAAAAGGTGCGCATTTTTGACACGGAGAAACTAATTGTACGGCCATTGTCTTTGCATGATTTGCCAGCACTAGCTAAGATCCTCAGCGACCCGGAGGTGATGAAGCATTCAGTCCGTGGTGTATGTGATGAGACGGCAACACGTAAATTTATTGACTGGTGCCTGGCTTGCTATGCTTCTCATGGTTTTGGCCCATGGGCATTGATTGAAAAGAAAAGTTCTGAACTCATTGGGTTTTGTGGTGTTGGTCTGGAAATGGTCGGTAATGTTGAGGAAATCAATCTAGGTTATCGTCTCGCCAAGCGCTATTGGAATAAAGGGCTGGCTTCTGAGGCAGCAAAAGCAGTGCTTGATTATGCGTTTGATCGAAAACAACTTGATTCGGTTGTCGTAATTATCGAACCAGAGCACGTGGCATCGCTACGGGTAGCAGAAAAAGCTGGATTCCAAAGCTTTGACACGATTGAATTTCATGGCCGGCCAGTGCGCTTGTACCGGCTGACTCGAAAGCACTGGAGGACAGTGCATAACCAGGCAATGCAGGCTACTAGCGCGTGATATCTTTTAGCATTTGAGGAGAGAAAATGCATTCTTTCTTAATGTGTTTTATTCAGGGTGAGATACTGCATCAGCCAATCAGCTGCAATAAAATAATTGTTGTTTTCAATATTTAACACCTCCATAATCTTCGGTGACTTTCTAGCGGGAACTATGTGCTAAACGATTATCTAGGGCGGACTGGTTTGCGAAAGGCCATTATTTGTATCGGGGATTAGCAATGGGGACCCTTAAAAAGCGCAGAGTTCAATTAACACTTCCCCCTAAATTTTCCTAATTAAAATGGATTTTTCCCAAAAAAAGATTAATCTCACAGGCTTATTAGATAATTTGTCATAAACTGCCTATTCAAGCATCCACTCCGCATGTGGTAAGATTAACCCCATTATTTATTAAACGAGGAAATTAGAATGAAACAATTTGTGTTGGTTTATCTTGGTGGGAACGAGCCTTCCAGCCCAGAAGAAGCTAATAAGCACTTTTCGAAATATACGGAGTGGTTATCCTCATTGGGGGACGCAGTTGTGGTGCCAACAATTCCATTAAAAGATACAACAACCGTAAACTCTGATGGTACTATTGGAATAGGTGGTAGCAGCGCAATGTCTGGGTTCTCGATAATTAAAGCTAAGTCAATGCAAGATGCGTTAGTGATTGCACAGAATTGTCCTTTTCTTGAAATTGGCGGTTCACTTGAGGTTTCTGAGTTTATGCAGATGCCGGTTCAGTAACAGGCTAAGGAATCTGGCAATCTTTGATAGTGGTTTCTTCGAACCAAAAAAAGTTTTTTCTTAGCTAAGGTTCGTCAATTTGTTTTATCTAAATCCAGTGCCATAATCATTGTATTGGTTTGTGGTAATTTGGATATGATAATTCAAAAATTTATCGATATTTTTGGCACTTATCTGCAATATGTGAAAATATTTACCCAATTTGATTTGGAAAAATATGCCAAATGGCGACTAAGAAGAGTTGGCAAGGAAGATATTAAGTTTAATACCTTAAAATCCGGATTGGTCGCGTTACGTCTCGAAGTCGTTAATGCAGATACTAGTGCTCGAATGCAGGATCTTTCAAACGGTTATCATTATGTTAAAACTTCTTTATATAATCCATTAAGTCTGTTTGAATACACCATTGATCATGGCAGATTAATTAGAGATAAAGTTCAATACCCTTTTATCACGTGGTTAAAAGAACAATTTTTTGTGTGGCTGAGCCTATTGGGTTTTGCACTAATAGTAATTGTTCTATACACGTTAAATGGTCAAATTGCCCATTATTTTATTATTATTGTTGGTGCACTGATATTTATCTTAGGTTTATTTTTATCTGTTCCTAATCCACCGAAAAGATCCCCAAACTACCCATTGATTAGTTTTATTCCGTTTCTGATTGTAGGTCTGTTGGTCGTTACAGAAGTGCTTAGACCTAATTTATTGCTAGCCTCAACCTATACGGAACAAGTCAGCTCAATACTAACAGATATCCAAGCGACCAGTGATTCCGAGAAGATGCTAATTATCACTGCTGACAACGGGAAATATATTGTTAATGGTGGTAACTTGTATATAAATACTCCGATTAAAATTCAGAAATTTTATTTTGACAGTCAAAAAGAAAAGGTGGCTATTATTTTTTTATGTGATAAAACTGATCAATGTATAACCGCTAGCGAACCAGAAGTGTTGTGATCTTTATTTGATTTGGACGCAATTCCTCCGCAAAATGGACAAAAGAAAACCATAGATTGGAAAAATCCATACTCATGTTTGTTTACAATACTGAATTCGTTTAGTTCCGAATCATATTCTATTGGGCTTTTTGGGTCTTAAGCATGACGAGATAAATTGCCAAAATTACAAAACTTTTGATTCTTGAAAGATTTCATTATCCTAGAAAATGCAATAGCCATCGGTTGAATCAAGGAGAATAACTGAGATGAGATGAATATGGTTTTCCAGAGCTTACCATTGAGTTGTTAGAAGCTAGGGTTTATCTGATTATTGGATATTTTGGTTTCATTTAGTTGATTATTATACTAGATTTCAACTATGCGCTGCATTTGGTTGTAAGTAAAAACCAAAATATTGCTAACTAACGGTTGTACAAGGCTTCATACTCTCCGCTACGCGCCAAGCGTGAGGCCTGTGAGCCATGGTGTTATATGCAATTGCGAGTTGGTTTAGGAAAAACACAGTTTTAATAATCACATACAAGCTACTATGTTTATCAGTGTACTAGAACTATTCAAAATCGGTATCGGCCCATCGAGTTCGCACACACTCGGTCCGATGGTTGCCGCGTATGATTTCATTCATCGCATAAAGAATCGAAAATTAATTGAATCAGGTATGAGTGAGGCATTTATCCGCTGCACTCTTAAGGGTTCCCTAGCTTTTACGGGGAAGGGACATTCTACCGATCGCGCTGTGGCATTAGGGTTGCATGGTTATTTGCCGGTCAGCCTTACTGAAAAAGACGTTGCGTGCCTGGTTAAACATATCTGGGAAAGTGCTCACATTTGTTTAGCTAAAAACCTGACTATTTTATTTAGCCCAAATAAACACATCATTTTTGATAAAGGAGAGCCTTTACCAGAACATCCTAACGGGATGGTGTTTGAGCTTATAGATAGCGTAAATAAGACATTATTTACAGAAACATATTTCTCTATTGGCGGTGGCTTTATTAATACCCTGGCAGAAATTAATCAATTGCAGGCACCGCTTAAAATGAAACCATCTTCCTTGTGTAAATATCCGTTTGATTCCGCAAGTGTTATGTTGCAGATGGCGAAGGACAGTCAGATGTCAATATCGCAGATGAAGTGGATTAATGAACTTGAACACCGAACTGAAAAAGATCTTCTTGAAGGCATTGATAGAATATGGCAATCCATGCAAACTTGCATTAAAAAGGGGTTGGAAGCAGAAGGTATATTGCCGGGAGGTCTTGGTATTAGGCGACGTGCTAAAGATCTGTATCAGAGTCTAAACAACAACTCTGTTGGTGCCACTATTAATGATTGGTTATGCGCTTATGCCATGGCCGTCAATGAAGAAAATGCAGCTGGTAATATGGTGGTGACTGCGCCAACCAATGGCGCTGCCGGTGTTATACCGGCAGTCCTCTATTATTTTGTCACCCATGAACATGGCACTGTAAAACAGGTACGGGAGTTTCTTCTCGTCGCCAGTGCAATTGGTGGTCTAATTAAGCATCGAAGCTCTATTTCTGGTGCCGAAGTAGGTTGCCAAGGGGAAGTAGGCTCGGCAGCAGCAATGGCCGCAGCCGGTTTGTGTTCGGTTCGTTGTGGCACACCTCAACAAGTCGAAAATGCTGCGGAGATTGCACTTGAACACCACCTTGGTATGACGTGTGATCCGGTTAATGGTCTTGTCCAAGTACCGTGTATCGAGCGTAATGGTTTTGGTGCGATAAAGGCATATACTGCAGCGTCTCTCGCACTTCGTGGTGACGGCAGTCATTTCATGCCACTGGATAATTGTATTGAAGCGATGAAGCAAACTGGAATGGAGATGTCAAATAAGTATAAGGAAACATCATTAGGAGGACTTGCGGTAAGTCTTACGGAATGCTGATATATCCATTTAGTATCTTAATAAAAAAATCATTAAATTATTTCTAATAATAGTCAACATGTGAAAAATCTTTTGCTGGTCTCAGTAATTTTTATATGATGGACATGTTAACCTAAAAAACTCAGTTGCCGTCTACTTCGGCTCCACCTAGTCGGCCACCATAAGCACTCAATCTTACGACTCCATGGATGGAGGAGGTAGAGCGAAGCATGGAGCCAGAGCCGAAGGATTTTCTGGAACATTTAGACGGGGTCGCCTAGACTGCAACTGTAGGGTGACTACGGATAAAGCTTAGGCAGCCCCGCCTAGCCGGCCGCACCAAAATAACCCATAAAATTATTAATCTTCAGTACTTTAGTCGGGGACGCCCACTCATTCTCGCTACGGCTCAACTGATTAATTTAGGATCATTGTTGTGTTTTATGCGAACAAAAAAAGTAGGACTAAAATGATTAAATTTTTTATAGGAATATCTATCTTTCTAATATTTTTATTATTTTTTCTCTGGTTTGTTATTGCCAGACCTACTCTTGTGCAGCAAAATCAGTTTGATAGGAAGGGAGCTGTTGACAAAAAATTATTGGAAACACATGTACGAATTTTATCTGAAAAATATTCACCTCGTAATTATCAAAATATCGAAAATCTAAATGCGGTTGCGAATTATATTAAGAAACAGTTTGAAGGGATGGGGGGAACGGTTCAGGAACAAAAATATATTGTTGATGGAGACGAATATAAAAATATTATTGTTGCTTTGGGTCCATCTGAGGGGGCTAAAATAATAGTTGGCGCACATTATGATGTTGCTGGTCCATATCCGGGTGCCGATGATAATGCTAGCGGTATAGCTGGATTAATTGAAGTTGCTCGGCAATTAAAAGATAAATCACTTAAAACCAATATTACCCTAGTTGCTTACACCTTAGAGGAACCCCCCTATTTTGCCACATCTGCTATGGGAAGTTATATTCATGCAGAAAATGAAAAACGTTTGGCGAGTGATATTAAAATAATGCTTTCACTGGAAATGATTGGTTACTATTCGGAGCTTGAAGACAGTCAACATTATCCCCTTAAACTGTTAGAAATATTTTATCCCAACCAGGGTAATTTTATTGCTATTGTCGATCAGACCTTTTCTAATTGGGGACTAAAGGTAAAGCGGGGGCTTTCCAAATACATGTCAGTTCCTGTCTATTCCATAAATGCGCCGAGTATTATTCCAGGAGTTGATTTTTCCGATCATCGAAATTATTGGAAGCAAGGTTATGATGCGGTAATGATTACTGATACGTCATTTTACCGAAATATGGCTTATCATACCGAAAATGATGTGGCCGAAAACTTAAATTATAACAAAATGGCTGAGGTTGTTTATGCCGTATCAGCCTATATCGAAAATTTGAGTAATGAAATCTAAAAAGGAGTCCTCCTTGAAGCTTAAGCTTCTTTTTATCAGTATGATTTTGCCGTTTTTATTGGGCTCATGTACCTATCTGAAATATGTACATATTCAAGCAGAATATTCTCGTATTCAACATGCTGAACCGGGGCAATTGAATTTAAAGCATATGATAGATCGAGAAACTTTTTTTGTGTTCGGGCAAACTTTAGACGCATTACATCGAACTTCAGATCTTCCCAAATTAATTGCAGCCTATTCTGATAAGTTTAAAAAAAATGAGCTTGTTGACAGGATGTATTTTGAACAAACCGGTACCCACTATGGTTTGAATCTTCCTGAAGGTGAGTACACTTTATTGGTTTTTGTGGATCAAAACCGTAATCAGTTTTTTGAGCAATCGGAAGTTATTGGTCAAAAAGAAATTGCTTTAAATCATAAAACATCTCCAGAAAAAGTGATGGGCCATGTTGATATTAAATTGTGGCCTGCCCAACCAGTTGATTGGACCATTGCTATTCCTACTTCAAAATTCGACCGAGGAAAAACACAACATTCTCTTTTTTATCCGGCAGGGGCCATTCGTAGTCTTGATGATCCTTTATTTAATCAAAATATTGCGATGCTTGGTATGTATGATCCGGCTTCTTTTATGGAGCGTACGCCTACTATGTTTTATGCCTTGGAAGAAGATTTGGGTTATAAAATTCCTGTGGTTTTTGTGCATGGAATTGGAGGTACAGCACGATCGTTTAAACCTATAGTGAAACGATTGGATCGGAATCGCTATAAACCATGGTTTTTTTATTATCCTTCCGGAGGAGACTTGGATCAACTGTCGGAATTATTTTATCGACTGTTTTTGTCTGGAAAAGTTATTCCCTTGGGTCCTATGCCTATGATTATTGTGGCACATAGCATGGGGGGCTTAGTAGTGAGAGAAGCAATCAATAAATATCAAGGTCAGGTAGATGAAAATAAAGTGAAATTATTTTTTACCATTGCCAGCCCTATGGGCGGGCATGACGCTGCGGCATCGGGTGAAAAGCATGGATTGATGGTACTTCCTGCTTGGCGTGATTTGAATCCAAATAACCGCTTTATTAAAGATTTATATCGAAAGCCACTGCCAGAATTTGTTAATCATCAACTGATTTATGTACAGCAGCGAGCCGATAATCAAGATATAGAATTGAGTAGCGATGGGGTCGTGAGTTTATCGAGTCAGCTATACCCTGAAGTTCAATTACAATCCGACGAGCAAATCGGTTTTTATGATAGCCATGCAGGCGTTCTTGAAAATAAACGGATGATTGAATATATTTTACAAAAAATGAATAGGGTTAAGAATGCTCATCCCCAAGCTCATTTAGAAATATTACAGCAGGGTGGCTTTAATGTCCCATTAAGTGATGCTTATAGCCCTTTAAGTCGTTATTTCATTCGTTCAATTGGGAAGTATCTTGTTGCTTTAGCAACTGGAAAAATCGAACCGATTTCCCTCTCCCAGGAGCACTTTATTCAGGTTGTTAAAGGACAAAAAGAAGCGACAAATAAAGAAGAAGAAGGTTTGCTAAAGTTTATAAATGAATTTCCAAAGGAAGTAGAAGATAGTCTGTCTAGATAGTTTAGGTTTAAGCCTTTCGATTTATCTCACCATGAATATGGACGAAAATTTAATATGCAAATGACACATATCTTTTAATAAAAACTGCAAGGTTGGACAAATTAGCACAATGGAAGAAGTGAACTCTAATTTAATATTTTTGATTCTACTGTCAATTTTTGTTGTTTATATTATTATGGTTGGTTTTAAACAGACAAAAGAAAATGAACGAATTGCTCTTTTCCAGTTTGGAAAGTTTGTTAAGATTGTTGGACCAGGCTTGAATTTTTTTATACCCAACCAAGCAAAGCAGATGCAAAGGGTATTTCTGGGACAAGAGGGTGAATATTTAGGCAATGGAGTTGCAAAAATTAATGATTCTATATTTCCTGTAAAAGGTGAGTCATTGGATTGTGGCGATATAGTAAAAATTATATCTTTTGATAATGCCAATATAAATGTCAAAGCTATAGTAATTAAAAAAGATGTTATATGTCCTCATTGTAAGCAATCATTCACGCTTAACTAAATATTGAAAAATAAAATTTGAGATCTCCGTGTTTTATATTAAGGAAGAATTAAGATGAAATGTACAAGTTGTAAAAATGGTCATTTGGCTCCCAGTTATATCGAAGGGCTTTTTAGAGCGCACACCTGTTCATCCTGTGGAGGAAATTGGATTTTGATAGAGGATTATATGTATTGGAAGGAAAAAAATCCTGAATATCAATTCTCTGAAAAAGCACAAGTAGAAATTGAAGATACAAAAAATGCTTTATTGTGTCCTATTACGGGAACGATTATGCATAAATATCGATTCACCCATGATAGCTTGCACCGTTTGGATTATAGCCCTAAAGTGGGGGGTGTTTGGCTGGATAAAGGAGAATGGGAGTTTTTAAAACAAGCAAATTTGGCTGGCTCTTTAAATGCTATTTTTACAGAGCAATGGCAAAAAAACATTCGAGAAAATAGCGCCAAAATGACTTTTACAGAAATATATCGAGCAAAATTTGGCGAAGCGGATTATGCTAAAGTGAAAGAAATTCGTAAATGGTTGGATAATCATCGCCTCAAAGCAGACATTAGATCTTATCTTTTGGCTGAAGATCCCTATTCTGCTGAAAAATAGAGATACTTAGGCCAAAAAAACGCAGTTGCCGAGTAGATGGCAACTGCGTTTTTTTAGGTTTATTGTAATTACTGCTTAATCTTGTCATCTTCAAAATTCCGGCATCCTTGTATTGCTCTTGTTGTTTTTTTTGCCCTTAGCGCTGCGCCGGTAAGAACTATTCATTTAATTTACAAATTCAACGAAAAAAGCATAGTGTAGCGGGAACATCTTTCCAAGTGGTTAGACTCATCAATCGAAAATATATTTGGAGACTCTTCGGTAGTCAAAAAAAAAATTATAAGATTATTTTTGTATCTTATTATTAAATGATAAAACTGAAAGTTTTTAACTATTTGAAACATAATAATAAATAAAGTTTTTATTCCTGCTTGTACAATTCGGAAGCCATTTTTTCCTCATCCTGCTGTAATGGCATTTAATAAAAAAAAGCAGGAGTAAAACATGTATCTCACCATAAAATTAATTCATATTATTAGTGCTACTTTGTTATTTGGTACAGGACTCGGTAGTGCTTTTTATATGTTTATGGCTTATCGAAGTGGCAATATGGAAGCGATGGCTGAAACCAATCGTATCGTGGTAATTGCTGATTTTTGCTTCACCACTCCTACGGTTATTGTTCAATTAATAACGGGTTTATACCTCATCAACTATTTAGGAATTGCTTGGACGTCAACCTGGACGTTGAGCGTTCTTGGACTTTATATCTTTGTTGGTATCTGCTGGCTTCCAGTGGTTTGGCTTCAAATCTGGTTGAAAAAACGTGCCTTAGAGCTAGAGACTCCGGATCCCCAATATAGAGCCAGAATGAAAGTCTGGATGATTTTAGGTATTTTAGCCTTTCCTGCAGTGGTCGTTCTATATGCTTTTATGGTGTATAAACCATTTTTTGGAGGGTAGGGGATGAATATTCTTATTGTGGGGGGGAGCGGTTTTATTGGTCGTCACCTTTATCGAGTGCTGAGTCAGAAAGGGCATAAACTCAGTGGCTGTAGTCGATATCCTGTCCCTAATACTGTATGGCATCAATTTAGTTTCGATCAAAGTCAAAAGGAATGGGAAGCTCAATTACAAAATATTGATATTGTGATTAATACCGTTGGAATTTATCAGGAATCTCAGCAAGGAAGTTTTTCACAAATTCATGATTTAGGTCCCAAAGTATTATTTGATACCTGTCAGAAACTCAATATCAACGTTTTGCAATTGTCCGCAATTGGCGCGGAGCAAGATAATCCAGTGACGGAATTTTTACAAAGTAAACGCAATGCGGATCAATATCTTTTGGCACTTTCGGGCCCTCATGTGGTGTTATATCCAGGTATTGTATTGGGTGAAGGTGGTAAAACAACGGAACAACTATCTTTAGTGGTCCATTTTTATTGTATGCCGCTGGTTTTTGGTCGGCAGAAAGAGCTGCCACTAATTAGCATTTATCAATTAACATCCTATGTTTCAAAAATAATTAATCATTGGCCTAAACGAGGTAGGGCTGTCACATTAATTGCTAGACCGGAAACAATGGAACATTTGTTAACTAATCTTCGTCATTGGCTGGGAATGGGAAAAGGATATTTTTTTGTGCTACCCAAACTGTTACTCAATAGAATCTTTTACTTTTTTCCAAGCTTGTCGGTAGGTGCTTTTAATAAGCAAAGCCTGACCATGTTATCCGCTTATTCAAATACAAAGGTATCTCTGGATAGAAATAACAGACCTGAAATAAATGAAACCGCATCAGATTCTTTACTGAAGCAAAAGGCGACACGGGAGTATAAAAAGACCCTACAACTCAAGTTAATTTTTTATTTTAATTTATTCAGTCTAGGAATCATTTGGATTGTATCGGGACTTAGCTCTTTGCTTAGTTTTGAGCAGAGCCGGGAGTTGATTGCATTAATTGGAATTGACGGAAGTTTTGGTGATGGGATCATATCGATTGCAGCTTGGGGAGATATATTTCTCGGTCTTTTTTTATGGATTGGTTTTTGGTATTCGCGACTATTACCTTGGGTCATTTATGCCCAACTTGGGATTATGCTTATTTATAGTCTTATTATAACCATTGCCGCTCCTATATTTTGGCTCCACCCGTTTGCTCCTATCGTTAAAAATTTGGCCATGTTAGTGATGGCTCTGTATTTACTTATTGAAATAAAAAAATAAAAAGGAATTCAATCATGTTTAAATCAATTTTATCTAATCAATGGGCCTCTTTAAGTCCAATTTTACAAAAACATTATGGCATTGAAAATAATGAAACAATTACTATGCAGGGTGAGTTGGACGTAAAGCATGGTAAATTGATTAAGCTCTTAATGCCTCTAATCCGGCTTACCGGTGCTTTAGTACCTGTTGAGGGAGAAAAGTTTATAGTAACTGTGGAGAATAAACGAATAGGAGATACTTTTTTCTGGCACCGAAAATTCCAAAAAGAAAACCAAATTTATGAGTTTAATTCAAAAATGCAACGATTTGATAACGATATTATCGAGTTTGTCGGTTTGGGGATTGGTATTCGGATGGGCTTAAACGTTGCTGATGGTGGTTTGGTTTATGAAGACAAGGGCTATATCATTAAAATCGGGAAAATGTTGATTCCTATTCCCTTAAATTTACTGCTAGGAAAGTCGGTTATCGAGGAATTTGTTAAGCCAGATAATCCACATGATTTTAATATGAATTTTGTGGTTAAACACCCCTGGTTTGGATTTGCGTTTAGCTATAGTGGCTATTTTAATTGTCTGAATTGTAAATTTACTGGTAACCAGGAGGGATAAGATGAATATTATTCTCTTAACCCCATCAAGGCGTTTCATTGCTAATCGAGCCGGGCTGGGTTATCAAATACCCTTAGGTTTAGTATTGATTGGTGGTCCGTTACTTGATGTCGGTCATCAGGTGCAGCTGATTGACAATGATGTGTTAGGGCTAAATGATGAGCAATTGATCAATAGGCTTAAGGGACATGCACCGGAATGCATAATGATTGGACATAGTGGCTCTACCGCTGCTCATCCTGTGGCTATGCAAACCGCACAAAGTTTACGCCAGGCCTTTCCTCAAACCTATATTATTTATGGTGGCGTTTATCCAAGCTATACGGCACAAAAAATACTCGATGAAAATCCATGTCTTGATGTCATTGTACAAGGAGAAGGTGAGGAAACTGTGCTAGAGTTGGTGGCTGCATTGGAATGTAGCCGAGGGGCACTTAGATTAGTTAAAGGAATCACTTGGCGTTCGGTTAATAATATCGTCTCCAATCCCCGACGTGCCATGATTAATGATCTCGATCGGTTTCGCCCGGGATGGGAATTAGTCGATTGGTCTCAGTATCAAATGTTTGGTTTTGGTATCTCTGCAGGTATGCAATTTAGCCGAGGTTGTACGCTCAGTTGTACCTATTGTGGACAATGGAGTTTTTGGCGCAAATGGCGACATCGCTCGGTAAAAAACTTTGTCGAGCAATTGGAAGTGTTGGCTCATGATTTTGGCGTGAATATTGTCTGGTTTGCGGATGAAAATTTTGCCGTGGATCAGCTGCTAGTGCGACAGATATTTGAAGCGGTTATCGAACGTAACCTTGGCCTGTCTTTTAATCTGAATATGACCGCAGCAGATGTGGTACGTGATGCGGAACTACTTCCTTTATACAAACAGGCAGGGGTGGATAATATTATTCTGGGGATAGAGTTTTTGGATGATGTGAATGTGGAACAGGTTCGAAAAAACAATCCTTATACGCTGAGTCTTGAGGCGATTCGGTTATTACGAAAACATGGCATCGTCAGTTTAGTCAATATTATATATGGCCTGGAAACTGAAAATATATCTAGCTTAGGGCGCACCTATCAAAACTTAATCAAATTGGATCCAGATATTTTAAATGCGGTTTATATTACCCCACATCATTGGACTATAGATGGGCGTAAAATAAATAGTGAGCAAATTATTCAACCGCTGCAATCCTATTGGACCTATCGAAATCAAGTGCTCGTTACTCCCAAGCTTCGTCCTTGGTTACTTTTTACAATGGTAAAGATCACGGAAATTTTTTTTCATCTGCGCCCTAAGGCACTTTGGCGTCTTTGTTTTGGCGCGGATCATCGTTATCGTAAAATTATGCGGGCCTATCAAAAAGTAGGGATAAAAGTGATTTTAGCGGAAATTTATGAGTTTTTATTTATGACTAAATTTAAGTCGCTTTAACACAAATGTGAAGCTATTTGCAGGGTTGCCTTTCTGTACTGGTAATAAGGTGAGATTAGAAAATAATCTTTGATAAGTTTTTTTGTTAGCTTTCTTTAGCTCTGACATAGGTAATCGGTGTGGCAAGTGAAATTTTTGATGCTTCGGCTGTTTTTAAAATACATTCGCGGATTGCTTGGCGCAATTTGATCAGTGATTTAACCTCTTTGGTATAATAATAGACACCCCACTCGATGGCATGATCACCTGTTTCTAAAATAGCAATTTCAAAACTAAAGTCGTTGGGTGAAGGATTAATAATTTCTGTTTTGATCTGAGATTCTGCTTCTTTAAACATTTTTCTCACTTGTTCTGGAGTCACATCGTAGCTAATTTTAAAACTCAGTTTCTCTCTCAAACCTTTAGCTGATGCGAACTTGGATAGGTTGTGTATAGTAAATTCCCGTAATCGGGAATTTTTTAACATAATGCGATGATTGTTGACTAAGTTTAGGATCTCGGTGTGAAACATTTTAGTTTTAAACACGACACCGATAATTGACCCATTATCATCAAATTCGATGACATCGCCTTCTTCCAGCATACGGTTATTAAGAAAAATTAAACCACTGATGATATCAGGTGCCCAGGCATTTTGAGTTAGAGCTAAAAAGACGCCAATAATGCCGATCACTCCGCCAGCCTGCAATAAACTATTAAATTCCAGTACATTGACTATTGAAATAAGGGCGATAACAAAGATGGCAACACTAATTAAGAGATTTAATAGGCGGCTGGTATAAGTTTCGGTACTTTTTTTCTCATCGTTTATATCTCGTAACTTCCCATATTTTTTTAGGACCCAATAGGCAAAGATTTGCTTAATTAAATAGGACAAGTAAATAATAACCCAGATAGAAACGAGTTTTATGCCTGTACCACTTTCTGTGTTGAAATAGTAAATATTGCTATATCCATAGCTGAGTATAATGAGTAGATTGAGTGCTCTGAAGGTTTGGACTTTGAGATGGAAATTAGGATTAGTCGTATCTTCTTGAAATAATGCTAATATTTTCTTTGCAGAAAACAATAATAGCAAATTAAGTGTAATAACGAAGTAGTCTAAAAGCTCGATTCGAGCCAGGAAATTTGCCATATTGTATTCCATTTATTGAGCGCTTATAAATTGATTTTGTTAATGATAGATGGGCCTCTAGTATTGCATATTATTCCCCTAATCTGAAAATTTTCCTGCTTGTTAATCACAAATAAAGAATATAAGATGTATCGGGCGTGATTAATAAAAATAATTCCATATTAAGGAGAAATGGAAATGTTTCCTAAGTTTAAATCGAGTAAGAAGTTAATAGTAGCTATTTTATCATTGATTTTTGGGGGAGGTATAAGCAGTGCTGTAGTTGCAGAAGTTTATACTTTTAAACTGGGTGAAAAGTCATTAGTTAATGCCTTATATCCGACGCCAGGAACTAATGGTTATCCTAATTCAACTGCAGAAATTATTAAAAAGTTTCTAAACATGTCTTTAGAAAATGATGGCATAACATTTAATACCACCAATGTGTCTTTGGTCAATATTGGAAGTTCTACTTATTATCAAATTAAAATTGATTCGGATGATAGCAAAGCTGCAGATTATAAGGTGATGATGCCGCCAATTTTTCAGGAAAATATCGGTGGTCAGGCGTTAAATGGTGTGAACGCGTGCAAGGAAATGGGGCAAGTCTGTTGGAATCCTTTACGAGGATTTGGAACGGGTAAAAATGAAAGTCAGTGGGATATTTTTATGCCCCTAGGTTTACCTCTGGTATCACAAAAAATGATTATGTTATTACATTATCCTCCTTATGTTTCTTTAGAAGATCATGACTATTTAAAAAATAATACCATGTATCGGTGGGAACGTATGTTGGAGTCAGTGGGAGTTCCAAAAACAGAAATCCGCCTCTATGAATCTATTGTTGATATTAATCCTATTGCCGCGCCGGGTAGTGGTCAGAGTGCGTTCTTACCAATTATGATGGCAACTAATTATTTTGATTATCCCCAAGCAAATCGGGAATATATTGGTCCTATGATGGCGCATATGATCGATCCTCCTGCCAACAAATCGGCTACAAATACACTCCCCATTATTATATTTGGTGGGGAAGCCATTGGATTTTGGAGATTAAAATATAGAGATCAATTACCACTTGATTATAAAGGTTTTCCTGAATTTGGCGTTTTGCAGTATGGTAGTTTAAAAGTCTCTTCGACGAGTGCCAAAAAAACTGCCTATATGGGAGCCAATCATCCCATTGCTGCCGTTTATCAGAAATGTGATACTTCGCCTGGTATTCTCGAAATGGAAAAACAAGATCTGACTACGGCATGTTTTACCCAAAAACTAGCTAACGATCCTGCTATGGACCCAGAAACAGCCCAAAATGCCTGTTATGAGCAATGGATGAAACCCAAGGCTGGCTCTGCGGAAGAAGCGACAATTTGTGCCAATGCAATTATTGATATGTCCAATTATAATAGCTGTAATTGGGAGCAAGCCACTACATGGTGTCAGGCGAATAATAATGCGGTTTGTACCACTGGCCCAACTCCGATACCGGAACCGGAATGTTATACCTCTAAAAAATAATAAAAAAAGGCCGGTTAACCGGCCTTTTTTTAATTCTTAGTAACTATCCGTTCGTTTTTAATGAAGAATATTGGGTTGGGCTAAAGAAAAGGGATCGATTTCTGCATTAAAAACAGTTCCGTCTCCGGCTTTCATTTGATAGCTGCCTTGCATACTACCTACTGGGGTTTCGATAACTGTACCACTCGTATAAGTAAAATCATCCCCTGGTTTTAAGTGAGGGTGTTCACCAACCACACCGGGTCCTCTAACCTCTTGAGTTTTTCCTTCGGCATCGGTAATTAACCAATGTCTAGATAATAATTGAGCATCAATAGTGCCTTTGTTTAATATGTTGATTGTATAAGCAAAAACATAGCGGTTTTGGTCGGGATTAGATTGTTCCGATACATATTGAACCGACACGTCAATAGCAATATTGTATTTTTCAGACTCCATGATATTTCTTTACTCGCAACAGATTAATACGGCAACCCTACTATTTGGGGTTGTTTAAATATATTGCAAGGTTATAATCCTTTATTGTTTATTCTTATTAAAAATTAATGTTCCTATTCCTTTATCCGTTAGTAGTTCCAGTAGAACAGCATGTTCAACTCGACCATCTATAATATGAGAGGAATGGACATTGTTTTGGACGGCTTCGATAGCACAACGAATTTTAGGTAACATGCCACCATGTATGGTACCATCGGCAATCAGACTTTCAACTTTCTCAACGCTAAGACCGGTTAACAGTTGGTTATTTTTATCCAAAAGACCCTCGGTATTGGTTAACAAAATTAGCTTTTCAGCATGCATGGCTTCAGCCAGTTTACCTGCCACTAAATCTGCATTGATATTATAGGATTGGCCATCTTCACCTATACCAATGGGAGCAACAACGGGAATAAAATTGCCTTTGATTAACATATCAACAATTTCGGTATTGATTTTATCAATCTCCCCCACGTGTCCAATATCGATAATTTCAGGCACATCTAATTCTGGAGATTTACGTTTAAACTGCATTTTATGGGCTTGGATAAAATTCCCATCTTTACCAGTTAAGCCAACCGCATTTCCACCATGACGATTGATCAATGAGACAATTTCTTTATTAACCTGTCCTCCCAATACCATTTCAACGACATCCATGGTTTCACGGTCGGTAACGCGCATACCATCTATAAAATGGCTTTCTTTACCCACTTGTTTTAATAAATTACCAATTTGAGGTCCTCCACCATGAACGACCACGGGATTTAACCCGACTAGTTTTAATAATACGATGTCTCGGGCAAAATCATTTTTGAGACATTCCTCAGTCATGGCGTTACCACCATATTTTATGACGATGGTTTTCTTTTTAAAGCTCTGAATATAGGGTAAAGCTTCAATTAATATTTGCGCTATTTTTAAGGCCGCCTGTTTGTCAACACTCATTGGTGATTAGTACCTTTTAGTAGGGGAATTTTACAAAAACAACGGATAATACCACTTCTTTGAATTTCTCTGCAATCCGTTGTAATGCAGCAGGGTTATCTGCTTCAAAGCGAAGGGTTAATTTAGAGCTGGTTTTAGAGCATCGTACTAAACCCCAGCCATCTTCATATTCGGCACGTAATCCGTCAATCAAAACTAAACCTGCCCCTTCAAATTCATCTTTTTCGGCCAATACTTTTTGCATAATTTCGTCTGCTTGTCCGGGTTGAACTGGAATTAGAATTTCAGGCGTATTTACTTTATCAGGTAATTCTGCAAAGACTTTTTGTGAGCTGCGTCCATCTTTTGATAGAATTTCTAGTATTTTGATTGCTGTATAATAGGGATCTTCAAAGGCGTACCAATTTTCTTTAATAAAGACATGGCCGCTTAATTCAGCGGCCAAAATAGCTCCGCTTACGGCCATACGTTCTTTAACATTAGAGTGACCACTGGGGCACATTTCTGGTTCACCACCTTGTTGAATAATCCACTCATGCAAAGAAGAGCTTGATTTTACGTCATATAATACACGGGCCTTTGGATTTCTAGAGAGCACATCTTTAGCCAAGAGCATTAACAGGCGATCAGTCCATATAATTTCCCCAGCCGATGTGACAATACCAATACGGTCTCCGTCTCCATCAAAGGCCATACCGATATCGGCTTTATTATCGGCAACCGCAGCAATGAGATCTTGTAAATTTTCAGTTCGAGTCGGGTCAGGATGATGATTGGGGAAGTTGCCATCTACATCTGTAAACAGAGGAATGACCTGACAACCCATTTTTTCCAATAATTCTGGGATAATTAGGCCAGCGACACCATTTCCACAATCAACCGCCACTTTAAACTTCTTGGTATTTGAAACCAGGTAACCGAGTTTTTCAATATACTCTTGCTTAAGATCGAGTAACTCACTACTACCGGGATCGGCAAACTCATTGTCTTCGGTTTTATTTTGTAGTGATTTAAGTTTATCTTGATGGTAAATTTCACCGTCCAAAAGAACTTTTAATCCATTATGATCTTTGGGATTATGGCTAGCGGTAACCATGACACCATTACCATGAGTCTTTTCCATGGCGGCGTAATATAGAAGGGGAGTCGGTACTAAACCAATATTTAAGACTTTCAAACCATTCTTAATCATTCCTTCGATTAAGGCTTGTGCATATTCTTCACTGCTATTTCTTCCATCATAACCAACAACAATGTCTGTTCTTTCCATTTCATCCATTTCGTTGGCGATGGCTTTTCCAAGTAAACAAAAGACCTCAGCATTTAAATCATAATCAACGATGCCACGAATATCATAGTCAAGGAAAATGCTGCCGGGAATTTTATTCGGTTCGATAATGGACTGGGTTGTTGTTGTTTGCGGAGCAATAAAGGCATTATGTTCTTTAATTGCGCTCATATCACTAGCATTTTTGCTGGCTAAAGCTTGTAAAGATTCGGCAGTATTTTTCCCTTCTTTTTGAGTTGATTTTTTTTCTTTTTTAGCGGCTAATTGTTTTTTAAAGCTAAGAGAAATAAGACCAATGCCTACCAATAAAAATACTATGGCCAGTCCTACAAATAATAGACATAACCAGAATAATTCAAATGAAAAAGCATATTTATCGGTGGGATAATTATATTGGATTTCCCAACTACTACCGCGCAAAGTTTGCTTGGCAGTTACCTTATCTCGTGGAGTATTTCCAAGCGAAAAAAGCTTTATGCTACCTGCACTGCCTTGTTTTAGAGTGATATCACCACCGAAAAGTTCAATATTTTTAAACATATGGGATAAAATGTTTGTTGGTGACTGAATAACGATAAATCCAGTGGCTTGTTTATTTTCATCCCTTATCACTCGTGCCAGAATTGTTTGAGCTTGTTTAGTCCCGGGTCTTAAAACCTCAAAATTGGAAATAATTTGTTTATTTTTTTCATCTAAAAGGCTCGTTAATAAATATAAATAAGCATATCCGAGAGCCCGGTTATCTATAATTTCTTCGGCATTAATGGGCAGAGTGGCATAACTTAATTTTGAACCGGGGAAAAAACTATCGGCTTTTTCTTGAATTGATTGATTATCTTTAAAATATGTTACCGGATCTATTGCCAATTCATCGCTGATTTTTTTAAACTTGTTAATAAATTTGTTGCTTTGTCCAAACATGCGATTATGAATAGATTTAATCTTGTTGTGGGCAATTTCTTGATGTTTAGCTTTATTGTTCGTGGCAATACTATCCAACTCCAAATAAGCAAATAAACCGGCTATTGCTGCCAGAATTAAGGAAACTAATCCTAATATAAGCAATAGATCAAGCTTAGGCTTGCCTTTTTTCTTCTTTTTATCAGCCTCTTCTTTATTGTCAGAAGGGGCCATACTGCTTTGTTGTAAAATATCCGTTTTGATCAACTCAGAGGTTGAAGATTCCATGGTGACTTCTTCAAGATCACCATGATGGTTGATGTTATCAGTCTGGTTAGGATTTTTGTCAGCCATAGTCATTTCCCTGTGTGGCCAAAACCACCATCTCCACGGTGGCTTTGAGCAAAGTTCTCTACAATTTTAAACTGGGTTTGAACAACGGGAACAAAAATCAATTGGGCGATCCTGTCCCCTGGTATAATGTTAAATTCTGATTTTCCTCGATTCCAACAAGACACAAATAATTGTCCTTGGTAATCGGAATCAATCAGCCCTACTAGATTTCCCAATACGATTCCATGTTTATGTCCCAGACCGGAGCGAGGTAAAATCATGGCTGCAAGTCCTGGATTTTCAATATGAATCGCGATTCCAGTTGGTATTAGTAGGGTATCTCCTGGAGTTAGGCATGTTTGTTCATCAAGCATGGCGCGTAAATCCATTCCGGCTGAGCCGCTGGTAGCATAAGCCGGTAAAGGAAATTCCTGTCCAATTCTAGGATCTAGAATTTTTACTTCAATATGGTCTAGTACGTTTGTTTGAGATGAATTGTTTTGAGATTCATTCATTGTCGATTCCTGTGACATTGGGAGCTATTTTTTGTTTTTTTGATACTGAGTATATAAGACAGTAATTTTATCAATCAATTGCTTGGCTAAATTTTTTTTACTGGCTTTTTTAAATTTTTCTTCACCATCGGGCCAAAAAAGATGCAATTCATTGTCATCTTGGTCAAAAGCCAGTTGTTCGCCAACTTTATTGGCTACAATCAATTGTAGTTTTTTGTTTTTCAGTTTGCTATGTGCATTTTTGATAAGGTCATTGGTCTCAGCAGCAAAGCCAACCGTAAATGGCGCTGATTCCAGAGCCGCTACATTTTTGACGATATCGGGATTTTTTACTAAATTGAGTTGCAATATGTCTTGGCTTTTTTTGATTTTACGATCTTCCATTTTTTCTGGACGATAGTCGGCAACAGCAGCACAAGCGATAAAAATATCAACGTCTTTTATTTCTTGCATGACTTGTTCGTGCATTTGTTGAGCCGATTTTACGGGGCGAAGCGATACCAGAGGAGCTTGCAATCGAGTAGGACCTGATACCAAAATTACCTCAGCACCGGCATCTTTTGCTGCTTCGGCAATGGCATATCCCATTTTGCCTGAACTTCGATTGGAAATATATCTAACTGGATCAATATCTTCGACAGTCGGACCGGCAGTGATCATAACGGTTAAATCTTTTAAAGAATTTGAGCGATTATTGTATTCCAATAGATTGAGTTGAGAAATAATATTTTCTGGTTCGCTCATCCGACCCGGACCATTATCCCCGCAGGCTTGATCACCCGACTCAGGGCCAATGATTTGAACCTGGTGTTGTTGTAATTTTAAAATGTTTTCCTGGGTACTAAAGGCTTGCCACATTTGTTGATTCATGGCAGGAACAACAACCTTATGACAATTTGCCGCCAACCATAAGGTGCTAATAAGATCATCGGCAAATCCATGCGCAAGGCGTGCAATAGTATTCGCTGTTGCAGGGGCGATTATAATGGCGTCTGCCCAACGTGCAAGTTCTATATGTCCCATAGCGGCTTCTGCGGCGGGATCAAATAATTCGATTCGTACAGGATTTCCAGATAGAGCCTGTAATGTGGTAGGTGTGATAAATTCAACCGCATTACGGGACATAACGACTTGAACACTAGCACCAGCAGCCGTCAGTAAGCGGATTAGATGTGCTGATTTATAAGCTGCGATTCCCGCACTTACGCCTAGTATTATATTTTTATTGGTTAAATTCATCGTTTTCTTCAGACTATTTGATTATTGCTAATAATATCAGAAGTGCTATACCCAAACTACCTGGAAATGGATGATTCAGGTGGTTTGGGTATATTGTATCTTCTAGAAAATGAAAAGAATTCCTGTATCATTTTTTTATAGGTTAGTAAACCTAGAATACTCAGTTGCCATCTACTGCGGCCCTCTTAAGCACTAAATCTTAAGGATTTTCTAGAACATTTTGAATTCACCAGTAGGGTGACTACAAGTAAAACCAAAATAACCCATAAAATCCTTAATCTTCAGCACTTAAGTGAACCTCGCTACGAAGTCAACTGAGTTTTCTAGGGTAAAAAAATGATAATTCAGACTGGGATATGGATCACATTTATTTGTTCCCCATTAACCTATAGTAGTTTTAACAGATGGTTTACTTCCCCTTTCTGTCGGCCCGTTAAAAATACCACATACCTATCCCGATAAACGGGCCGACAGCTTTTTTAATCGCACATACACTTTCTCTTTTTTTTGATTACAGCATATTAGTAAGATATCCATAGCAAGTATTACTTAGTCATTTTAATTGATAAATACTTAAGGATGTTACAATCTTGTATGGTTATAAAATGGAAAATCAATTTTAGGTCTAGTGATAGGGGAGAAAGGTGAAACTGCTTATATTCTTTGTCATTTTAAGCGTGACTTCTTTTGGGTGTATTAGCACCATTAAGCAAAGCACGCCAACGGCAGAACAAGGTACAAGTATTTTAGAAAAGGTCAATTTGGGAGGGATTGAACAATGGATATTGGTTCACAATCAAGACCTTCAAAAACCAATTATTTTAGTGCTTCATGGCGGACCAGGATATGCCATGATGCCATTAATACATGAAACCAACAAAGAATTGGAAGAGCATTTTGTTATAATTAATTGGGATCAAAGAGGGGCTGGAAAATCCTACTCAGAAAGTATTCCAAAAGAGACCATGACGCTTGAACAAATGCTATTAGATGCCCATGAACTGACCAAGTATTTAAAACAACGATTTGATAAAAAAAAGATATTTTTGGTGGGACATTCATATGGAACAATTCTAGGGATGTTATTGGTTAAAAGGTATCCCAATGATTATTATGCCTTTGTAGGAATTGGGCAAGTGGTAGATGTCATTGAAAATGAACAACTAAGTTATGATTTTGCGTTAAGAGAATCGTTAGCAGACAATAATACCCAGGCAATATCTGAGTTGGAATATATTGGCCGTCCTGATGAGCAAGGAAAGTATTTGGATGATTCTGGTTATGAACTAACCCTGAAATGGTTAGAATTTTATGGTGGTGAATTATATGGAAAAAGTAGTTCCGAAGAAGTCAATGAGGCCATTTTAAATAGTGAAATTTACGCAAATAATCAGGAACAATGGGTGAAAGGATGGAAATTTTCCCAACAATTATTTGATGACCCAGCTATTTGGAACCTTGACCTAAGAACCCAAGTCTCTGAAGTGAAAATACCGGTTTACTTTTTCACGGGTCGTTATGATTACGACACACCTTCCTCACTGGTTGAAGAATACTACCAATTGCTAAAGGCACCCGAGAAGGGAATTATTTGGTTTGATAATTCTGCTCATTTTCCATTTCTTGAGGAAGCTGAAAAATTTAATACTATGCTGATCGAATTAAAACATATTGATAGTTTACAACCATTGTATGAGATTATTCCTAGTAAGGAATAAGTAGCGATAAGATTTCTCTTTTATTAGCAGTGTTTTATCATTGCCTAATAATCAGTTGATTTCCTCGTTGGGTAAATTCTAATTGTTTTAGCGCTGACATCCCCAATAAAATATCATTTAAATTGGGGGTGATAATGGCTCGGATATTTTGTAGTTGAATATCGCCAATACTTAAATGATCGATATGAGTTTGATAACCAATCGTATTACCGTTGGCAGTTGAGATGGTGATTTGTCTACCAGGTTTTAAGCCCAAATAATCTGCCATTTGTTGTGGAACTGCAACGTTAGTTGCGCCCGTATCTAATAAAAATACCACCGATTTATAATTAATCGTACCACTGCTGACATAGTGTCCGGCTCGATTTCGTTTTAAGATAATTTCAGTATGGCCATCGCTATTAACACTCGATACCACCTTTTGATTGGGATTAACTTGTTTATCCAATTCGCCTTGAAATACATAAGTCATTATTCCCAAAAATAATAACATGGCCACGGCCATCATGCCTTTTCCCATTCCTTTATTTGAACCCGATGGGTGATTGTTCATATGCTCTCTTTGTGCTTGTGATAAAATGGACTTATGAATAACTTATATATTATCGATGGCTGGTTGAAACAAGCCCGTGTGGTAAAATCACCGAATTTTAACCAGCGACCTGAAAATACTTCAATCAATGCCATTATTATTCATGGAATCAGCTTACCACCTGGGCAATTTGGTAGTTCGGATATTGATGACTTTTTTAGCAATCAATTGGATGTAACAAAACATCCATTTTATAATCAGATTGCCGATTTACAAGTTTCCGCTCATTTTTTAATTCGTCGTGATGGTGAAATTGTACAATATGTTAGCACCAATGAACGGGCTTGGCATGCTGGAGTCTCTCGATTAGCAGGAAAGGAAAATTGTAATGACTTCTCGATTGGCATTGAGTTGGAAGGAACGGATGACTCGGCTTATGAATTGTCACAATATAAAAATTTAGTGGCTGTAATAAAGTGTCTTATTAAAGAATACCCCTCAATAACCAAAGAGCGAATAGTGGGGCATGAACATGTTGCTCCAGGACGCAAAACCGATCCGGGGCCTTTATTTGATTGGGACTTGTTTTGGCAGGAAATTAACTTAAATTAGAACAAGCTCAGTTCAGATACTGTACTGAGCTTTTGCTAGATTAATAAATAGTTAAACAACTAAATAATAATTAATTGGTTGATGTTAGTTCTGTTTCACTGGTGACCGTACCGCTGCCATTGAGAGTTTGTACTTTAACAAAAATACCGAGTTCAATCGAGAACCAGGTCAGGGTATCTTCGCCAGAAGATGTCTCTTTAACGCGTACCGTATTAAAGGTTCCAGCTGCAGTTGTCACTGATTCATTGACCGCTTCAACTAAACCATTGACTACTGCTGTATTACTGGTGACTGCCCCTCCAGGAATACCTAGTGTTTGAGTGACGGTTGATTGGCTGACCGCTTCAGAAGTCCAACTTTGTTGCTCACAATATTTAAGTGCAGGACCTTCATTGTGGGCGGGAGAAAAGGTTGTGGTTGTCGTATCATCAAAACTGCCAAGGCCTGGGACAGATGAAGAAATAGTTGTTTCGATTGAACTGACGTAAAGAAAATCATCGGTAATTTGATAATTTTGTGTGGTTGTCGATGATGAGCTAGATGTGACCCCTGAGCCAGAAAAATTACTGCTTGTCGTTGATACTGCAGTTGTGTTGTTGGTACTGGTATAAGTGACATTCATACTACCGGTGTTAGCACCAGAGGTAACATTGTAATTGGCCTGTAAGCCAGTAGCAGGAAAGGGAAGTGTGACACAATTACCATTTCCCGTGCTATTGCCATTATTGCTGGTATTACTCGAGTTAATCTGGGCTAAAAAGTCACTAACGCTACCCACTTTGAGCGGATCATTGCCGAATTGACCGCCTAATACATAAACTTCGCTCTGATTATTTACTCCTAAATAGATACCTGTGCTAGGATAAAAACGAAAGTACCAGGGGTCTAAAGTTTGAGTCGTCTGACCAGAAGGAGCAAAATATATAGAATACTCTTCTTCAGCCCAATTAAAAATAGTATTACTATCGTCTAGTAGGCTGGCATAGGTTGTATGGATGCTAGAAACAAAAATCAGCAACATGGCAAAGTATTTTTTTATTTGTGTCATGTTCATTTCCTTTTAAAAATAAGATAGATAGAAATATCATATTTACCTATAGGTTAGTAGTCAAGTAAAATACTTTGGTATTTAATTGACTTTTTTATTTCTATATAAAAGATGGAGTGATTGTGGAATTTAGTGGTAATGTTCGTAAATTAACGACTCAATTGACTGATGTGGTGCAATATGCTATGCCTATTGGCGATGAATTGATTCCTTTTAATGAATTGATAGGTAAATCGATCTCCATTTGTTATGCGGGGGAAATTAATTGCATTGTCTGTGGACGAAAATCGAAAAAAAGTTTTGCCCAGGGCTATTGTTATCCGTGTTTTAGCTCTTTACCCGAATGTGATTCTTGCATAATGAGTCCAGAAAAATGTCATTTTAAAGAAGGCACTTGTCGTGATGCGGAGTGGGGGGTGGCTCATTGTATGCAGCCTCACTTCGTTTACTTAGCCCGTTCTTCAGGGATTAAAGTGGGCATTACTAGAGGGACTCAAATTCCGACTCGTTGGATGGATCAAGGTGCGGTGGAGGCTTTACCAATTATTAAAATCAGTCAACGTTTATATTCAGGGCAATTAGAGGTCATGTTTAAAGAACATATCAGTGATCGAACATCTTGGCAGAAAATGTTAAAGGGAGAAGTTGCTGAAGGCAGTTTAATTGAAAAACGCGATGAATTACTGGAACTCTGCAGTGAGCAAATTAAAACTCTCAATTCTAAGTGGGCGTCAGGGGATTGTGAGATCTTAACCAACGAGTCCAGTATTCATATTCAATATCCGGTAACTGAATACCCCACTAAAGTGAAATCCTTTAACCTGGATAAACAACCCGTGGTTGAAGGCACTTTAATGGGTATTAAGGGCCAGTATCTGATTTTGGACACGGGAGTAATTAACATCCGTAAATATTCAGGATATCACTTAAGTTTCAGCGTCAATTAGGTTAATTTTTTGAGCTGATTGGTGATGGTTTGCAATAAACCATCACTATCTAATCCTAGATCTCGATATAGTTCGTCCTGACTAGCATGTTCGGGGAACATATCAGGGATACCAATATTTTTTATCGGGGTTGGTGTTGCCTGACAGCAAATGAATTCATTCACAGCACTGCCTGCACCACCTGCTATTGCGTTGTCTTCTATGGTAAAAAGCAAATCATTATTATCGGCTAACTGTAGGATCAAATTCTTATCCAAAGGTTTAACAAAGCGCATATCAGCAATACTTACGGCAATTTTTTGCTGTTCGAGTTGTTCAATAATATCTAGAACTTTGGGAAGAAAAATACCAAAGTTTAAAATCGCAATTTTTTTACTCGTAACTTCAAGTTGAGATTGATATAGCATGTGCCCTTTGCCCAGTTTCAAAGCTGGGCTGAGTTGTTCTTCGATAGTTGTTCCAGAACCTTTACCGCGAGGATAGCGCACGGCTACGGGGGAACCCAAGGAAAAACCGAAATCCAACATATGATAACATTCGTTTTCATTGGCTGGAGCCATAATGGTCATGTTGGGAATACAGCGTAAATAACTGAGATCGAAACCTCCTGAATGGGTTGCCCCATCAGCTCCAACTAGACCACCACGGTCGATAGCAAAGAGTACCGGCAAATTTTGAATCGCAACATCATGGATTAGCTGATCATATGCCCGTTGAAGGAAGCTGGAATAAATGGCGACAACTGGTTTCATGCCTTCACAGGCAGCCCCGGCTGCAAAAGTGACGGCATGTTGTTCAGCTATTCCAACGTCGAAATAGCGGTTAGGAAATTGTTTGGCAAATTCCACCAGACCAGAACCTTCTCGCATTGCAGGGGTAATGCCAATGAGTTGCTGATCTTTATTAGCGGTATCACACAACCATTGGGAAAAAACTTGGGTAAAGGTCAAGCCGCTGGCTTTTTTCTTTACCATTTGTGAATAAAATTTAGGTGTTACTGCATGATAAGCGATAGGATCTGCTTCGGCCGCCGGGTAACCTTTGCCTTTTTTGGTTACCACATGGAGAAATTGCGGACCGCTTAAGTGGCTAATATTTTTAAGAGTGGCCACTAATGTGGGCATATCATGCCCATCTATCGGACCTATGTAGTTAAATCCCAACTCTTCAAATAAGGTGCCAGGCACTATCATGCCTTTTACATGTTCTTCAGCCCGTTTGGCTAATTCCCATACAGAAGGAATGACCTCCAACACTTTTTTCGAACCTTCACGCATGGAAGAATAAAATTTACCAGAAATAACCTTGGCAAAATAATTTGACATTCCACCCACATTAGGTGAAATTGACATATTATTATCGTTGAGGATAACAATTAAATCCGCATCCAAATCGCCAGCATGATTTAAGGCTTCAAAAGCCATACCAGCAGTCATGGCACCATCGCCGATAACGGCGATATTTTTTTGCGACAGTCCCGAATTTTTTGCTGCGACAGCCATCCCTAAGGCAGCACTAATAGAGGTACTAGAGTGCCCAACACCAAATGCATCATATGGACTTTCGTCTCGACGGGGAAAACCGGAAATGCCACCACGGCATCTTATCCCGGACATTTCCTGCATACGTCCAGTCAAAATTTTATGTGGATAACCTTGGTGACCGACATCCCAAATTAACTTGTCGTCCGGGGTATTAAAAACATGGTGCAAGGCAATGGTTAATTCAACTGCTCCAAGTCCGGAGGAAAGGTGGCCACCGGTTTGATCGATACTTTCTAATAGAAATAAACGGATTTCTCTGGCCAACAGGATCAGATCTTCCTCACAGAGATTACGGACATCTTGAGCCGAATCAATTGTAGAAAGGAGTGGAAAACTTGCGATATCAACCATATTTTTCAGTCAAGTAATGTTTTGCAGGGCAGCATATTCTAGCATTGCTGATGGATTAAGTATAATGTTGGCGATTGTTTTTGCCTTACTTTTACGGGCGCTATTTTTTTCGTTCGATTATGTATTGCGCCAGCCATCGTAATGGATCGGCCTGATTGTCGAATCGTTGTAAATGTTGTATGGCCTCTTCATAAGTTTGTTGGGCCATGGTTTTAGCGCCATCCAATCCTAACAAAGAAGGATAGGTTGGTTTATTCTGTTCATGGTCAGAACCTTGGGGTTTACCTAGAGTTTGGGTATCACTTTCAATATCGAGTATATCGTCCTGAATTTGAAAAGCGAGACCAATTTTTTGAGCATATAAATCGAATGTTTCTATGATTTTAGGATCGGACAATTGGGCAATACAAACCGGCATATTAACCGCTGCACGAATTAATGCGCCAGTTTTATGTTGGTGCATATTTTTCAATTCAGCCAAATCTAATTGTTTTCCAACCGCCGCTAAATCAATCGCCTGTCCTCCAGCCATTCCTGCCGACCCACTGGCTTGAGATAGAATTCTAACCAATTGGATTTGTTCCGCTGCAGCCAGTCCTTTAGAAGTGGCTAATAACTCAAAGGCTAAGGTCTGTAAGGCATCGCCAGTGAGTAGGGCGGTCGCTTCAGAAAATTGAATGTGGCAGGTTTTTTGACCCCGCCGTAATTCATCGTTATCCATGGCAGGTAAATCGTCATGTACTAGGGAATAGCTATGAATCAATTCAATAGCGCAGGCCGCATTGTCTAATAATTCTATGTCAACGCCGAGCGCTTGTCCTGTTGCATACACCAAAAAGGGGCGTACACGTTTTCCTCCGTTCAAGGTGCTGTAACGCATGGCTTGATGTAACTCTGTAGGAGCCTGATTTGCGGAAGGTAGTAACGCGTCTAATTTATGATCAACGCGCTGGCGATAGCGTTGAATGAGTTCATTAAGATGTGGATTCATTGGGTTTAAAATCTTCTAAAACGTCGTTATCGTTGTCATTCATTAAAATTTGGACTTTTTGTTGAGCCTCAGTCAATGCTTTTTGGCAAGACTGAGTCAATTGAATACCACGCTCAAAATTTTTTAAAGCGTCTTCCAATGGTATATCCCCATCCTCTAATATTTTGACCAGGTTTTCTAGTTCAGCAAATGATTTTTCAAAGTCAATTTTCTTTGCTGCTTTTTTTCGCGGTGCTTTTTTTTCCATCGTTTATTAATACTTTCGTTAAAAAAATGTATTTTTGCTATAGGTTTTAAATGCCCACTAATGAGATATTCTTTTTACTGAAATACCTTGTTGCATGTAAAACGAGATAATACCTGATTTGGGTGGTATAATCACATATTTTATGATTTGTGCCTAAAATTTATGCAGAAGTATTTATTCCTGATTCTATGCTTGATCGTCTCGCCCATCAGTATGGCTGAAGATGTTTTTGAAAAATTATTTCCCTATGATTATGGTGAGTTTGAAGGGGAATTTGAGGATAAATGGAAGGAGGACAAACTAAAATTGCCTCCAGTTCCAGATGATTCTAATTTGATTGAATTTACCGGTCCATCTGGGCACTCGCAATATCAATATGCAATTGATAGTGAAACATTAAATGTGGGTAAAGATGGTGTTGTCCGTTACGTTGTCGTTATTTCATCAAAATCAGGTAGTAAAAATATGTACTATCAGGGGATTAGCTGTAGTAAAAAAATGCTTAAGCAATACGCCTATGGTGATTCAGGCCATAATAAATTCATTGCCAGTTTAAATCCACAATGGGAAAGCTTACGTAGGACGGGGGCTTTGGGTTATAGTGATAACCTGTTTGCGTTTTATTTTTGTAATAGAATGGGAGCGGTTTTATCACGCGAAGATATTATAAATAAATTAAAATATGGCCATGGAGAGTACGATTCTGAGTACTACTAAAACAGATATAATGGATCAACCCGAATTGCTCGGTAATTTACGCCGGATCCATTCCCATCCGGTTACCCAGGACGATATTAGTCGTAATGCAATCAAGGTACTTAATGTTCTGAATCAAGCAGGTTATGAGGCCTATTTGGTTGGTGGTGGAGTTCGGGATGTGTTATTAGGGTTGAAACCGAAAGATTTTGATATCGCTACCAATGCTCATCCGGAAGAAGTAAAGAGTCTGTTTCGAAATTGTCGTTTAATCGGTCGGCGTTTTCGATTGGCACATATTATTTTTGGGCGAGATATTATTGAGGTGGCCACCTTTAGGGGGCATCATGGTGAAGGTGAACATTCGACCCAGCAACAACACATCGATTATCGAGATAAATCCGGTCATAGCAAAGACGGTCAAATTGTTCGAGATAATGTGTTCGGCACCATAGAGGAAGATGCGGTGCGACGTGATTTTTCGGTGAATGCTCTGTATTTTGATATACGTGATAATTCCATAGTGGATTATACCGATGGTTGTGAAGATGTTAAACGTAAGGTCTTGCGATTAATTGGCGATCCAGAAGTTCGTTATCGAGAGGATCCAGTTCGGATGATTCGTGCCGTACGGTTTGCTGCTAAACTGGATTTTCGAATTATTGAAGGTACTCATGAGAAAATTTTTGAAATGGGAGATTTACTGGCAGGAATTCCCGCAGCCCGCTTATTTGATGAATCGCTAAAGCTTTTCCAGGGTGGTTATGGATTGCGATGTTTTGAGTTATTACGTGAATACCATTTGTTACAATATCTTTTTCCATCGGTAGAAAAATATTTTTTGCATCATGATGATGATGATTCAGCCGACCGTTTTATTCGTCAAGCTTTAATTAATACCGATAAACGCCTGGCAATTGGCAAAAATGTAAATCCCGCCTTTTTCCTTTCGGTTCTATTGTGGGGACCCTTGTTAGAACTCAAACAACGATTTTTGACTAATGGCGATTCAGAGTTTGAATCCCTGCATAAGGCTGCTTACGACGTGATTCGTAAACAACAATCTTTTACCTCTATTCCGAAGCGTTTGAGTTTTATGATGAAGGATATTTGGTTTATGCAGCGGCAACTTCATAAGCCAACTCGAAAACATGCTTTACGGACGTTACGGCATAAACGCTTTAGGGCTGCTTATGACTTTATGGAGTTGCGTTTAAAGATTGGCGAAACACAATTACTCGAAGCCTATAACTGGTGGACGGAAATCCAGCAAAAAAATGAACATGATCAGCATGAAATGTGTAATGAGCTAAAAAATGAAAAGAAGAAACGCCGTCATCCCAAGCATAAAAAAAAGAGTCTTGAATTTACGGTAAGTGAAAAATAAAGCACCATGAAAATTGTATATATTGGTTTGGGAAGTAACTTGGCCAATCCGCAACAGCAATTGACAAATGCAATAAAAACGCTGGAAAAGCATCCTGATATGATGCTTTTACAATGTTCTTCTTTTTATCGTAGCAAGGCTTTAACATTGAATGATATACCTCAGCCTGACTATATAAATGCGGTGATTGAAATCAAGACAGCATTGTCAGCCGAATCTTTGTTAGATCGATTGCAGACAATTGAAAATCAACAGGGGCGGGTGAGAGAAGAAAAATGGGGGGCCCGGACACTGGATATGGATATTTTATTATATGCTCAAACAGTGATACAAAATACTCGACTTAGTATTCCTCATCCCCATATTGGTACGCGAAATTTTGTGCTCGTTCCGCTCCATGAGATTAATCCCCAATTAAATATTCCGAACTTTGGCAATCTATCTACTATAATAAAAACCATATCAATGGATGATTTAGTAAAAATAGTTTAAAAAATGACCCTGAGTACCTAAATTATGTCACGCACTTCTTTAACAAAATTATTAAAAATGAAACAACAAGGTGAAAAAATCACCTCTCTGACCGCTTATGATGCGAGTTTTGCCCTTTTAATGGAGCAGGCGGGAATTGATATTATTCTAGTTGGTGATTCCTTGGGTATGGTGATACAAGGAAAAGAAAGTACAGTTCCCGTAAGTATGGACGAAATGGTTTACCACACTCGGAATGTGAGTCGAAAGACCAATACCAGTATGATTATGGCAGATTTACCATTTGCCTCCGCCTATACTCCCGAAGTGGCGTACCAGAATGCAGCAAGATTAATGGCAGAGGGGGAAGCTCAAATCGTTAAAATTGAAGGTGGTCGGGTGATGTTAAAAACCATCGCTTATTTAAGTGAACGTGGTATTCCAGTGTGCGCCCACTTGGGATTATTACCCCAATCTGTCTATAAATTAGGTGGATATAAAGTTCAGGGTAAGGATCATGAAAGTGCTAAACAAATTATTAATGAAGCCGCATTAATGGAAGATGCGGGAGCAGATATCGTTTTACTCGAGTGTGTACCTAAAACCTTGGCAACCGAAATCAGCAAACAATTAACCATACCGGTTATTGGAATTGGGGCAGGTAATGGCTGTGATGCTCAAGTTTTGGTATGTTATGACATGCTAGGAATTACCGATGGCGGTGGGCCAAGTTTTAGTCAAAACTTTTTAAGAGATACTGGCTCTGTGTTAGCAGCCTTTGAAGCCTATAAAAAAGCGGTAAAATCGGGACAGTTCCCCAGCGATCAACAAGCTTTTTAGTACTTTAGAAAATTTATTTTCGTCCAAGTACTTATCCAGCTCCGCTGGGCTAGACTTTAGAAAATTTATTTTCGTCCAAGTACTTATCCAGCTCCGCTGGGCTAGACTTTAGAAAATTTATTTTTTCAAACTTCGTATTGAATTCCATTGGATTCGTTATTTGTTGAGTAAAACATGTTAATTGTAGAAACCATTAAAGCCTTAAGAGACTCGGTAACTTCGTTACAACAACGAGCTGAATCAATAAACTTTGTACCCACAATGGGAAATCTTCACCAAGGGCATATTGCTTTGGTGGAGGAAGCTAAAAAACTGACCGGTAAAACCATTGTTAGCATTTTTGTTAATCCCATGCAATTTAACGATCAGTCCGATCTGGCCAAGTATCCTCGAACCATGGATGCGGATATTGACAAATTAGAAGCGGCCGGGGTCGATATTTTATTTGCTCCAGATATAGCCGAAATATATGGTCCTAGTGGATTGGACGGTCAAACCAAGGTAATGGTACCAGGACTAAGCGAACATTTAGAAGGTGCGAGTCGGCCAGGACACTTTGACGGTGTATCCACCGTCGTGGCTAAATTATTTAATTTAGTTCAACCCCAAAATGCATTTTTTGGTGAAAAAGATTTTCAGCAATTAGCCATAATTCGCAAAATGGTATCAAATCTGAATATACCGGTAAATATTATCAGTCAGGCTACTATTCGAGAAGCCGATGGTTTAGCCATGAGTTCCCGCAATGGCTATTTAAACCCGGAAGAACGTAGTGTAGCTCCTAATCTATATAAAGCTTTACAGCAAATTAAGGAACAAATTGAAAATAGTTCAGATTCTTTTGAAGATATTCAGCAGCAAGCCATGAATTGGTTAGATACTAGGGGCTTGGATAGCGACTATTTATTCATTGCTGATACCGACACCTTATTACAGGCTAATCGGAATACCCAAAATTTAGTTATCCTAGGTGCTGCTTATTTAGGAAAAACTCGCTTAATCGATAATATTCCTCTCTCTTAATCTTGATTTGTATAGGGATTGAACGATTTGATTAAGTACCAGATTTTTATATAAATTTGAGCCAGGAAAATCAACAATCCTGAGATTTATGAGGCTTGTTAAAAATTCTATACAATTAACCCACTTTATTGCTTTAATATTAAATAAGCTTCAAGTATAATCTCGTGTTTTCTAATTGTTTGACTGGATTTGAGGAATTTATGCCTGAAGTTAGATTGCCTGATGGTTCTAGCCGAAATTTTGATAGTGCTGTTACTATCCATGATGTGGCTGCGGATATTGGTCCTGGTTTGGCCAAGGCTGCATTGGCGGGTAAGGTTAATGGAGCAGTTGTTGATACCTCTTATCTGATCCAAGAAGATACAGATTTACAAATTATAACTGATCGCGATTCAGAAGGTTTGGACGTTATCCGTCATTCCACTGCACATTTAATGGCGCAAGCCGTTAAGGAATTATTTCCTGAAGCTCAAGTCACTATTGGTCCTGTCATTGAAGACGGATTTTATTATGACTTTGCTTATGAAAAAAGTTTTACTCCGGATGACTTGACCGCCATTGAAAAGAAAATGGCCGAATTGGTTAAGGCTAATCTGCCTATTTCGCGTGAAGTAAAAAGTCGAGATGAAGCGGTTAAATTCTTTAAGGGGATAGGCGAAGCTTATAAAGCGGAAATCATTGAATCCATTCCAGCTAATGAGGATTTATCCCTATACCAACAGGGTGAATTTATTGACCTTTGTCGTGGCCCGCATGTTCCGGCAACTGGCAAATTAAAATCATTTAAATTAATGAAATTAGCAGGTGCCTACTGGCGTGGTGATTCCAATAATGAAATGTTACAACGTATCTATGGTACGGCTTGGGCGAATAAAAAAGACTTAAAAGCATATTTAAATCGGCTAGAAGAAGCTGAAAAACGCGATCATCGAAAATTAGGCAAGAAACTGGATCTTTTCCATATGCAGGAAGAAGCTCCTGGCATGGTGTTTTGGCATGATAAAGGTTGGATCGTTTATCAGGAAGTAGAACAATATATTCGCCAAGTGTTACGTCGTCACAACTATCAAGAAGTGCGGACACCACAGGTTGTAGATCGTTCGCTTTGGGAAAAGTCCGGTCATTGGGATAAATTTGGTGACATGATGTTTACTACGCATTCTGAAAACAGAGATTATGCGATTAAACCCATGAATTGTCCCTGTCATATCCAAATATTTAATAAAGGACTCAAATCCTATCGTGATTTGCCCTTACGTATGGCTGAGTTTGGTTCCTGTCATCGTAATGAACCTTCAGGCACCTTGCATGGATTAATGCGAGTAAGAAATTTTGTGCAGGATGATGCGCATATTTTCTGTACTGAAAATCAAATTCAGAGTGAGATCTCTGAGTTTATTGATTTACTCTATGATGTATATAAAGATTTTGGCTTTACTGAAATTTTAGTCAAGTTGTCAACTCGTCCTGAACAACGCGTTGGTGCTGATGAAGTCTGGGATAAGGCAGAAGCTGCTCTAGAAGCCGCTTTAGATTCGCGTGAAATGGACTGGGAATTGCAGCCAGGAGAAGGAGCCTTTTATGGGCCTAAGATTGAATTCTCTTTAAAAGATTGTATTGGCCGGGTTTGGCAGTGCGGTACGGCCCAAGTTGATTTCTCCATGCCAGGGCGTTTAGATGCTTCCTTTATTGATGAACAAGGAGAGAAGCAAACGCCGGTAATGATTCATCGGGCTATATTAGGTTCCTTAGAACGTTTTATTGGAATTTTAATCGAAGAACATGCCGGAAAATTACCCTTATGGTTGTCGCCTATTCAAACCGTAATTATGGGAATAACCGATAAACAGGCCGATTATGTTCAAGATTTTGCAAAAAAACTAGAAAATATTGGAATTCGTGCTGAATCAGACTTGAGAAATGAGAAGATCGGATTTAAAATTCGTGAACACACATTAAATCGAATTCCTTATATTTTAGTGGCAGGTGATCGAGAAATCGAAGCCCAAACTATTGCAGTAAGAACTCGAGACGGTGAAGACTTAGGAACCATGTCTATCGACGACTTGGTAACTAAGCTTAAAACAGAAATAATTGATAAATCATCATAGTAGATAATAAACTTGGAGGAATAACCCATCGCTGCACCAAAGAAACAAGAGAGTAAAAATACAACTCGTATTAATGAACAGATTAGAGCCAAGGAAGTTCGCTTAATTGGTTCTGAGGGTGAGCAGTTAGGTGTTGTTGCTCTTAGTGATGCACAAAAACTTGCGTTAGAATCAGATTTTGATTTGGTTGAAATTGCACCCACAGCCAATCCGCCAGTATGCCGGATAATGGATTATGGGAAATTTGTTTTCGAACAAAAGAAGAAAAAAGCAACCGAGCGCAAAAAGCAGAAACAGGTCCATGTGAAGGAGATCAAACTCCGTCCTGGTACTGAAGAAGGGGATTATCAGGTCAAATTACGCAACCTGACTCGCTTTCTTGAAGGTGGAGACAAAACCAAAATTACCATTCGGTTTCGTGGTCGAGAAATGGCTCATCGTGAACTGGGTATGGATATGCTTAATCGCATTGCCAAAGACCTAGAAGAGTTGAGCAATATCGAGCAGATGCCAAAGCTGGAAGGTCGGCAAATGGTTATGGTCTTGGCTCCCGTTAGCAAAAAATAACCATCACTTAAATTAGGAACTCTACGGATAAACCGTCTGGTTTTTATCCGCTGTTTGACTATGGCTGGTCAAACAGCTCCTCGGTTTACTGATTTGAGTCAAAGCGTGGTTTTTTAATTGATATACAATGCGTAATAATTTTGAGGAATTATACTAATGCCTAAAATGAAAGCAAAAAGTGGTGCGTCGAAACGTTTTCGCGTTACTGCGTCTGGCCGTATTAAACGCGGAAAGGCAAACCGTAGTCATATCTTGACCAAAAAAACGACTAAGCGTAAGCGTCACTTACGTAGTCCAGAAGGTATTGATGCTTCTGATGCAGCGTCAATTCGTCGTATGTTACGTCTATAAAGGGAAAAGATAATGGCAAGAGTAAAACGTGGTGTACAAGCCAGAGCTAGTCATAAGAAGATTCTTAAACAAGCCAAAGGTTATTCCGGTCGTCGGAAAAACGTCTACCGTGTTGCGGTCCAAGCCGTAACTAAAGCAGGTCAATACGCCTATCGCGACCGTCGTCAAAGAAAACGTCAGTTCCGTCAATTATGGATTGCTCGTATCAACGCTGGTGCGCGTGAATGTGGTATTAGCTACAGCCGTATGATCGATGGAATGAATAAAGCGTCTATTGAAGTTGATCGTAAAGTTTTAGCTGAACTCGCAGTGAACAATAAAGACGCTTTTGCTGCAATTGCTGAAAAAGCAAAAGCTGCCCTGGCATAAAATTCAGTCCTGTTTGTGTTGGCCAGAATCGGTCAACCGACAACTGAACGAGAAAAGGGGGAAAAGATGGAAATCTTTTCCCTTTTTTTGACGTAGTAAAACAATGTTTTAAAAGCAAATTATTTGATAAATAAGGAATCCCTTGTGCAGGATTTGGATAGTCTGGTTGAAAAAGCTTTATCTGCTATAGATACAACCACGTCAATTAATGACTTGGAACAAATCCGGGTTAGCTACCTGGGTAAAAAGGGAGAAATTACCTCCCAAATGAAACAATTGGGTAAGCTTTCCCATGAAGAGCGTCCTAAGGTTGGTCAGATAATAAATCAGGCCAAACAAAAAGTGCAGCAAGCCATCCAAGAAAGAAAAGAAATCTTGCTGCAAGCTGAGCTCGATAAAAAGCTAGAATCAGAAAAAATTGACGTCACCTTACCAGGTCGCGGCAATCAACCTGGTGGTATTCATCCGATTACTCGGACTTTGGATCGAATCGAAACCTTGTTTGCTGAAATGGGCTTTGAAGTGAAAACCGGGCCTGAAGTTGAAGATGACTATCATAATTTCGAAGCATTAAATATTCCTGAATCGCATCCTGCCAGAGCGATGCACGATACGTTTTATTTTGACCCGCACACGGTCTTAAGAACTCACACATCTCCCGTGCAAGTTCGAACTATGGAAAATCAAGAGCCGCCGCTGCGAATCATTGCACCTGGACGGGTTTACCGTTGTGATTCAGATCTAACCCATACACCGATGTTTCATCAGGTAGAAGGTTTAATGATTGACGAGCAGGTAAGCTTTGCGGATCTGAAAGGACTGATTGATTCTTTTTTGCGGAACTTTTTTGAAAAAGATTTAAATGTACGTTTCCGTCCTTCTTATTTTCCATTTACCGAACCTTCAGCTGAAGTTGATATTGAGTGTGTGATGTGTGAAGGAGAAGGTTGCCGAGTCTGTAGTCATACCGGTTGGTTAGAAATCCTAGGCTGTGGTATGGTTCATCCCGAAGTCTTTCGCTATAGTAATATTGATGCTGAAAAGTACAGCGGTTTTGCCTTCGGAATGGGGGTAGAGCGATTGACTATGTTGCGTTATGGTGTAAATGACCTGCGTTTGTTTTTTGAAAATGATCTGCGTTTTTTACGACAGTTTGCTTAATTGGGATTGTGAATAGATTATGAAATTCAGTGAAAACTGGTTAAGAGAATGGGTAAACCCTGATTTATCCACCGAAGAACTGGGACACCAAATTACCATGGCCGGTTTGGAAGTTGATTCTATTGAAGCTGTGGCTCCTGAGCATAGTGGCGTAGTGGTTGGCCAGATTCTATCTGCCGAACAACATCCTGACGCCGATAAATTACAAGTTTGTAAAGTTGATGTGGGTAACTTATCAGAAGCACCGTTACAAATTGTTTGTGGAGCAGCAAATGCTCGTGCTGGCCTCAGAGTAGCCTGTGCTATGGTGAAAGCTAAACTCCCTGGGGGATTTAAAATAAAAAAATCCAAGCTGCGTGGAGTCGAATCATTTGGTATGCTTTGCTCAGAAAAAGAGCTGGGTCTCGCTGAAAGTTCTGATGGAATTATGGAGTTATCCGACCAAGCACCCATTGGCACGACCTTAGTTGAATACTATCAATTAAATGACAATAGCATTGAGCTTGGGTTAACTCCTAACCGTAGTGATTGCCTAAGTATAGAGGGTGTGGCGAGAGATACTGCAGCTATTACTTCAACACCAATGACTGTTTTAGATGTAGCTGATATAGAAGCACAAGTTGATGATGAGCTTCCTATCCGGTTGAGTGCTGCCGCAGAATGTCCTCGATACGTCGGAAGAATTATAAAAGGCATCAATGTGAATGCCGAGACACCGCTGTGGATGGTCGAAAAATTACGCCGTAGTGGGATTAGGAGCATTAGTCCAACGGTTGATATAACCAATTATGTTATGTTGGAACTGGGGCAGCCTATGCATGCCTTTGACTTATCGACTATTAATGGTGGTATCAATGTGCGTTTGGCTGATCAGGGCGAAAAACTTGAATTATTAGATGGTCAAAGCATAAACCTGAATAGTGATAATTTGGTCATTGCGGATCATCAAAAAGCCTTGGCCTTAGCTGGAATTATGGGTGGTTTAGGATCATCCGTAACGGATAAAACTACTGATATTTTATTAGAAAGTGCTTTTTTTTCGCCTCAACTAATTGCTGGTAAAGCTCGTGCGCATGGTTTACACACTGATTCTTCGCATCGTTTTGAGCGTGGAGTTTCAGCTGATTTACAAATACGTGCCATTCAACGAGCAACGCAATTAATGTTAGAAATCGTTGGTGGGACGCCCGCGAAGGTATTGGAAGAGGTAGCTCAGGAGTATATTCCTAAACAAGAAGCAATAGAATTTAAGTATACGTCAATAAAAAAATTATTGGGTGTTGAAGTTGATAAATCAGCGGTACAGAAGATGCTTGAACAATTGCAAATGCAAGTTGAAGCAACGGCTGATGGTTGGAATGTCACTGCTCCGGCATTTCGTTTTGATATTCAGATTGAAGCCGACCTTATTGAAGAAGTCGCTAGAATTTATGGCTATGATAACCTACCGGTTAGTCAGCCACATGCACCTGTTGAGATGGCGCCCTGTCCGGAAGCACTTATTTCTGAAAAAAGTATAAGAAACACTCTAGTTGCTCTGGATTATCAAGAAGTTATAAACTATAGTTTTGTAGATCCTAAAAATCAGAAATTGATCGATCCTGATGTGGATAAGCTACTTTTAAGTAATCCCATCTCTGAAGATATGTCAGAAATGCGCACTACTATGTGGCCAGGTCTAATTAGTTCTTTGGTATACAATCAAAATAGGCAACAATCACGTATTCGTTTATTTGAAATCGGTACGCGATTTGTAAAAACAGCAGATGATTTAAATCAACAAAGCATGTTGGCTGCCATTGTTTCGGGTAGCAGTTATTCCGAGCAATGGGGACAAAAATCGCAAGCGATTGATTTTTTTGATTTAAAATCAGATTTAGAAGCAGTCTTGAGTCTGGGTGGAAAATTGGGTTGTTATCGCTTTGTGGCAGATAAACACCCTGCATTACACCCAGGTCAGACTGCCAGAGTTTTCAAGGATGATAAAGCAATTGGTTGGATTGGTACTTTACATCCATCAGTGGCTAAACAGCTACAAGTTAAAAATCAAACGATTTTATTTGAAGTTGAACTGGACGAAGTTTTAGAAGCAAGCATTCCATCTTTTAAGGTTTTATCTAAATTTCCTGCTATTCGCAGGGATATTGCAATAATTGTTGATAATCAAGTACCTGTCGAAGATATTATGACAACAATTAAGCAAAATGCGGGTCAAACCCTAACGGATGTGTTATTATTTGATCAATATACGGGGGCCGGGATTGATGTGGAGAAAAAGAGCCTCGCAATTGGAATTACTTTGCAGGAGCAATCTCGCACATTAACTGATCAAGATGTTGATATTATTATCAGCGAAATTTTACAAGCACTTGAACAACAACATAGGGCTAGGTTAAGAGATTAGTTATGGCGTTAACAAAAGCTGCAATGGCAGAAAAATTATTTAATGAACTTGGGTTAAACAAAAGAGAAGCAAAGGAATTTGTGGAATCTTTTTTTGAAGAATTACGTGTCGCTCTGGAAGATGGCGACAATATCAAATTATCCGGTTTCGGAAATTTTGATATCCGTGATAAAAACGAACGTCCGGGAAGGAATCCAAAAACTGGGGAGGAAATTCCCATTTTGGCTAGGCGTGTAGTGACCTTCAAGTCCGGACAAAAACTGAAAACTAGAGTAGAAGCCTATGCTGGAAGCAAGCAATAATGATGAACTTCCTGTAATACCTGGAAAACGTTATTTTACGATTGGTGAAGTGAGCGATTTGTGTTCAGTAAAATCACACGTACTTCGCTACTGGGAACAGGAATTTCCTAATTTAAAACCCGTAAAACGACGTGGAAATCGTCGCTATTATCAGCGTAAAGACGTTATTATGATCCGTCAGATCAGAAGTCTTTTATATGAGCATGGCTATACGATAGGTGGTGCCCGACTAAAGTTGTCGGGTGAAGAAGCCAAAGAAGACGTGAGTCGAAGTCATCAGATCATTCACCAATTACGTGTCGAATTGGAAGAAGTTCTGGATATTTTGAAACACTAATTTTTTTAGTTTTAGTCAATGATTAGCCGTCAGGATGTTGATGATCTTTTCCAAAAAATGCGTCATGCAGGTTGGGATATGGAACAAAAACAAACTTGGGGCTATTTCTTTAAAGATACTTCTGAGACTAAATTATCAGAACTTGCTAGGAAACTCGTAGGGCTTGGATATGATTTCGTTGATATCAACCAGTCATATCCAGACAAGCTTTACTGGTTACACGTTGAAAAGACCGAAATACATACCGAACAATCATTACATCAACTGAATCAATCCTTTTATTTATTAGCAAAACAACATACTATTCAAGACTACGATGGTATGGATATTAGCCCAGCTGATTTTGAATTTATTGATGAAAATTAATTAAAAAATCATTTCAGCCCAGCAATAAAATAAGATATAATTCCCTCTCTTTGAAAACTCTGACTCATGAATTTTCAAAAAAAGCTTTATCCTTATCGATAAAGTCATACCAGAATCGGGGCATAGCGCAGCCTGGTAGCGCACCAGCATGGGGTGCTGGGGGTCGAAGGTTCGAATCCTTCTGTCCCGACCATTTATTATTTCAATGATTTATGTAATTTTTGCCTAGAAAAATAATCATGCTCCTAGAAAACGCAATTGACTTCGTAGCGCGGTCCACTTAAGTGCTAAAAGCAATATGCCTTTTTTATTTAAAAAAAACTTATTCAAAGCCCCATTAAATCTACGAGTAGAGATAATTGATATTGGCAAACATATTGAATTACTCTTGAATATAGAAAAGGCTTGTTTTGAGGAGCATATGCAGGATTCTCGACAAGAGATCATTGATTATTTTTCCGATAAGAAGGCAACAGGTATGATTTTATTTGAAAATAATACCGCGATTGGTGCGATGAAAGGTACTCAAATTTCGGAAACTAATTCACCGGGAATTTTCAGCCAATATCCCTTTTTGAAAGAAAAGCAGAAATTAACCTTTTATTCGGATAGCATAGCTATACTAGCTGACTATCGCACTACATTGGTGTTGGATTTTTTTATTCATGAGATAGCCGTTTTTGTCAAACGTTATGGGTTTGAATTTTTTACTGGTCATGCTCGAGTCAGGCGTGGTTATTCAAGGTTATTACAGCGACGCTATGGTGCCCAAAAGCTGGATAGCTATAAAGACTGGCAAGGCTTTGAGGAACCTTTTGACTATATCTTATTCGATTTAAAGACTTTTCCAACCCTTAATGGGTTTAGCTATTTTTTAATGTTATCGGCTCGAAAAGTATATGCTCTATTGAGAACTTTAAAAAATGAGATGGTAAAAAATAAAGTCTAATCCTCTTGACATTTAACGAAGATAAATGTTGACTCGTTACTGAAAATAAATTGCCTAAGCCAGCAATATTAGCTCGGTATATGGATTTGTTATAAATGAATTTACTATCATCTGCTTGTCGTCCATAGATGAATATAATGGTATATGTCCTACTTATCCAAAGGATAAAGAACCTTTTATTATTTCACAAGAAGGGAAGATAAATATTCTTGATAAAAATACTAGGGAATGGTCGAGTGTGATAGAATTATCTTGGCTTCAACCTAAAAAATGCAGTTGACTTCGTAGCGAGGCTCAGCCTGGGCGGCCCCCGTAAGTGCTGAAGATTAAGGATTTTATGGGTTATTTTTGGTGCGGCCGGCTAGGCTTTTCTTGTAGTCACCCTACTGGTGAGCCTGGGCGGCCCCAACCAAAATGTTCCAGAAAATCCTTCGGCTCTGGCTCCATGCTTCGCTCTACCTCCTCCATCCATGGAGTCGTAAGATTTAGTGCTTAAGGGGGCCATAGTAGATGGCAACTGCGTTTTCTAGGTTAAACCAGTATATTGGACATATCCTGTTTCTGAGATTTTTTTATGACTTTTGTTTCACGATATTCTTGTACTACAATTCCAGAATTAACCTCTATTTGTTTGATTTTTGAACAGGGACAGTTATGTCAAAGTGATCAAGCTAAAAATATCTTACCGGTTTATGCTGATTTATCTGAACAGGAGCAACAAAATTTAAGCTTTATACAACTAGGAAATTGGCAGGGAGAAAGCTGCTTTTTGGGCTTAAACTTTAATTTCATTGATTTTTCAGTTCAACTTCAAAAAACGTCACTTCGAACCGTATTTTCTGAATCTTCTATAGAGCAAAGAAAATTGATTAATTTGGGATATCATATCTATCAGTGGCATAAGGATTCGCGCTTTTGCAGCCGATGTGGTGTTGGGATGCAATTTATGCCTAATCAATTGGGGAAGTTTTGTAACTCTTGTTCTTTCCAACTTTATCCTCGCATCAATCCTTGTATTATTGTTGCAATTGTGAAGAACAAGTCAGCTATTTTATTAGCTGAGATCTCACGGAATAATCGCCGCTTTTCCAGTGTGTTAGCTGGTTTTGTCGAAGCGGGTGAAAATCTAGAGGATTGCGTGAAACGTGAAGTATATGAAGAAGTTGGAATTCAGATAAAAAATTTGAAATATTTTGGTAGCCAGGCCTGGTCCTTTTCTCAATCCTTAATGGTTGCTTATGTTGCTGAACATGAGAGTGGGGATATTCAAGTCGACGGAGAAGAAATTCAATTCGCCCAATGGTTTGAAGTCGATAAGCTACCGGATTTACCTCCCGAATATAGTATTGCGCGAGACTTGATTGAATGGTTTCGAAATCAGCAAAAGCCAAACAGAGTTAACTAAAATCAATAATGCCAGAGCCATTAAACCTAAATTGATATAAACAGCAACAAATTGCTGATATTGTCGAGAAAGTTGTCGCTGATTTTCCAATATTTTGAGTCGTAAATTATAAATTTTTTCAAAAATAAAAGATTTCATCGAGTTTTGCTGAGGATAAGGATAACTACTGGATTCATCAATACCTATGCGTTAGAATTGCGAGTCTAGTTACACTTATGGATTTAAAGTATGAAGATTCGATCTCTATTGGAAGGGCGTGTTAATAGTGCGCTTAGGAAGGCCGGTGCGCCGGAAAACTCGCCTGCTCTAATACAGTTTGCTTCGCGGGCAGAACTTGGGGATTATCAGGCCAATGGAGCAATAGCGGCGGCTAGGAAATCTGGATTAGGTTCTCGAGAGTTTGCAGAAATTGTTATTGAAAACTTGGAGTTGTCTGATATAGCTGAAAGCGTTACAGCTACTGGACCTGGGTTTATAAACATTAGATTGTCCAATGATTGGCTATGCTCTCAGCTGGGTAATATGTTCCAAGATGAACGGTTGGGGGTAAAGCAGTCACTGACCCCAGAAACAATAGTGGTAGATTATTCCTCCCCAAATCTGGCAAAAGAAATGCATGTAGGTCATCTTCGTAGCAGTATAATCGGAGATTCTGTATGCCGAGTATTGAAATTTCTCGGACACAACGTTATTCGTCAAAATCATGTTGGGGATTGGGGAACACAGTTTGGAATGCTAATTGCCTATATTGATCATATAAAAGATAAAGAAAATGTAAATTTATCAATGATGTTAGCTGATTTGGAAGAGTTTTATCGGGCCGCAAAGAAATTATTTGATGCTGATGAAAATTTTGCCAACACTGCTCGCCAATATGTAGTTCAACTTCAAAGTGGAAACGCTCATTGCATAGAAGTCTGGAAACATTTCATTGATGTGTCATTGAAACATTGCGAACAAATTTATGAGCAGCTAAATATAGAGCTGAGTAGAAAAGATGTTAAGCCTGAAAGCTCATATCAAGACGACTTGTCTAGAGTGATAGAGGATCTAAAATCTGTTGACCTACTCACAGAATCAGATGGAGCACAATGTGTGTTTCTTGACGAATTTAAAGGTAAGGATGATAAGCTAGTTCCACTGATAGTCAAGAAGTCTGATGGTGGTTACCTATATGCAACCACGGATCTCGCAGCAATACGATATAGGGCAAACACTCTAAAAGCAGATCGAATTCTTTATTTTGTTGATACGCGACAAAAATTACATTTAAAGCAATGCTTTGCTGTTGCGCGGCAAGCTGGCTTCGTCTCAGATAGCTGCTCTTTAGAGCACCATGCTTTTGGAACAATGATGGGGCAGGATGGCAAGCCATTTAAAACTCGCGAAGGTGAAAATATCAAACTCGTAGAGTTATTGAAAGAAGGTAAACGTCGGGCTTTAGAGGTGCTGATTGAAAAAGACGTGACTCAAGAGGAAAAACGACAGGAAATTGCCGATGTTGTAGGCATAGGTGCAATAAAATATGCAGATTTGTCTATGAACCGGATTAGCAACTATGTTTTTAGTTGGGAAAACATGCTTTCATTTGAAGGTAATACAGCATCATATCTTCTATATGCTTTTGCCCGTATTAAAAGTATTTTTCGTAAAGCAGGCCTTGATAATTCAATGTTAAAAATGGCCCTAATTATTAATGAGCCAGCTGAACGGTCATTAGCTATTAAGCTGTTACAATTTGAAGATATTATTCAAACCATTGCTAAAGAGTGTTATCCTCATATTTTGTGTACTTATTTGTATGAGCTTGCAGGGGTATTCATGCACTACTATGAAGCTTGCCCTGTAATTAAAGCGAGTGAACCTACTCGCACTAGTCGATTGAAGCTTTGCCTACTCACAGCAAATACCATGAAATGTGGTTTAGATTTACTTGGCATTAAAACTATTGAACAAATGTGATCCGATAATTATTATTTGATTTCCCTAGCTTAAATTAAAACCATTATTAAACTTAAATTAATCAGTTGGGCCGTAGCGAGATTCAATAAAATACTTAAGATTTAGTGCTTTAGGGATTCGCAGTAGGTTTAACTGATCAATTTAGGTTAAAACAACCATATCATATTATCGTTGTTGAGCTGGAGCTTGTGGAGCATAACCATAAGGAGCTGGTGCATAAGTGTTGCTATGAGGTGCATAGCCATAAGGAGCTGGTGCATAAGCATTGCCATAAGGAGCATAGCCGTAACCACCACCATATGGAGCGTAACCGCGAGGTCCATTCCCACCAAAACCATAATTGTCGTTATCGCTACCAAAGAAATCTTCCATTTCTTCTGCCCAGTATCTTGGATCCCATTCATCGTAAGAGTTCCCACCCCAACGATTATTATTACCGCCCCAAAAAGCAGAAGCAGTAGAAGCTGTTGCCAAAATCGTGATAGCAACGAGTGATTGTAATGTTAATTTTTTCAATTTTCTCTCCAATATTAAAAACCAGCTATATTTTCCAACTGATACGAGAAGAGTCTCTAGATCAGGCTTTTTATATCAGTGAAAGAATATAAGAAAATCATTATATTCTTAAATTATTAAAATTACAATGTTATTTATGCTTTGTTTATTGAATTTTTCAATTTATAATTGCTCAGTTAAATAGTAGTGGTAAAACCGATGGGTAAGGTTTTATTACCTGAAGCAATAAATTTAACCGCTTTAATAGGGATGGAAATCAGCATTTCGTCTTTTACCGAGCCATCACACATTTCAGGTTTAAAGATCATATCCAAAAAGGCGCCATTCTGGTGGGCCGAGTTACAGTAAATATAACGGCCTATGGCAGCTTCTTTAATATAAGGTTTTAAGGCATCCCCTATATCATCATAGGCTTGATCATAAAGTAATACACCACATACCATTTGTTTTAACATAAAGACTTTCTCCATTCAGTTTATTTTGGAAATGAGCATATATCAGAATTTGTTCTAAATTCTGTGTTAGAAGTCTCATTATGGAATAAATTGCTTATTTTGTTTAATTAGGTTCGAGATTGCATAATACAAACCAATTCCGCTAATATCATTGCCGTTGCTCCCCATATTACTTTGCCATTAATAACATAGGCGGGAACCTTATGACGATGTCCAGTTGATTCGACCTCTACTGTTTGAACGGACTGCTCGGACATAAAATGGCTAAAGGGAATTTCGATAATCTCGGCGACTTCATTTTTATCTGGAATAAAATCTGGGCGATGTTTACAAATACCCAGTATCGGTTCAACTATAAAGTTTGATGGTGGAATATAGATTTTGGTCAAACTTCCCAGCACTTCGACATTATGGCTGACAATCCTTAGCTCTTCATAAGATTCTCGTAGAGCAGTCGTTATCATATCTTTATCGTCTTGCTCATGTTTGCCGCCAGGAAAACTAATTTGATTACTATGCACACCTGGATAGGTATTGCGTTGCATAAAAACAAGATGAGGGGCATTGTTTTGTTCATAAAATAGAATCAAAACTGCCGCGAGCCGGGCATCGAGTTTATCCATTTCTGGTACGCTTATACGAAACCGTTCTAGGGAAACCATAGTATATTGGGCATCCTGTCCTGGTAATTCTTTGCTAAGGTTCTGCTTTAAGGTATGGATAAAATTTTTAAACATGCGATGACAAGGGGAGCTGAAAGATAAATAGCCCTTAATATAGCATACAAATGGCCGATTAAAACTTTGCATGAACTCACATTATTTATTGTTGTTTTTGCTACAATAAAAATAAATGGATGGAAATTCTCATGAATCAACTATTTGCCATATTTTTGATTATTGTCGCTGCTATATATACTGATGTTGATTCCGAAGACTTTATTAGCGCCTATGTTCTGCCAGTGGTATTAACTTTGAGCTTAGCTTATCTTTTCTGGTTTCGAGGGTTTTTGGCGGTCGCAGCAATTGTTTTGGGAATTTATAATACAGATCTAGAGAGCACCATGGTTAGCGAGGGTATTTTATGGCCGGTTTTTTCGCTGCTTGCATTTATTTATTTGGTTTTCTGGATGAGTAAAAAAGCCGTTCAAGAACGAAGCGCAGGAGCGCAAGGAACTGGCGGCTATTATGGTGGTGGGGATTCTTGTGGTTCAGGAGATGGCGGCTGTGATGGCGGTGGGGGCGGCGAATAATATTAATTTATATCCCAATTACCTGGAAATTGTCCTTTGCTGTATTTTAGGCTGGCTTGCGTAATTTGTTGATATAAGTCTGCAGTCCAGACTGGAGCACCTGGTGGTGCTTTGAGCTTGGCCAAACGAGTATCGGTGGGACTGATAATAACTTCCACTTCTTGTAATCCCATTTTTTGAACCAGAATAAATAATTCTTCAATCGCTTCATCTCCCATTGCTAAGCACCCAACGGAAACTGCTTTGCCATGAATAAAAATATTACTTCCCGGATTATTACGACCTTCCTTTTGAGCTTGTTTTAAATCGAATGGATTCGGGTAATTGAGTTTCATGGAAAGATGATAAGCACTATTGGGGTTTAGACCACTGATGTGGTAGATACCTTCAGGGACTTGCTTGTCGCCTTCCGTCAATTTTGGACCTAAATGGCCGCTGGCTTTTAAAATGGGATAAGTCGTGACTTTTCCCCAGTTTGTACCACTCATTGCCCAAAGTTCCAGCTTTTTATCTTGCTTAATCGCATAAAAGCCGATTTTTTGCGGAGGGTAAATGATACCAGCCTTTTTGAACCTGGCGATAACTTTTGGTTCGACAATGGGACCATATTGATTGATGACTTCTTTTATTGTGCGGTTGCCTGCCATTTTTAAATATACTGGGAACCAGAGTCCACGTCCGTAAAAACTAAAGAAACTCACTAGGCTAATACCTAAGACTAGGCTGGCGACTTTCCATTTATGTTTGATGAGCAACACTATTGTTTTAAGTTTAGGGTTTTATTTCAAAGATTAGGGCTTTATTCTTTACTTTAATTTGTACTTTGGAGCCGGGAGGGCACTCACCTTTAACGATTTTCATGGCCAGTGGATCTTCAATTTGCCGTTCCACTTCTCGTCTTAATGGGCGTGCTCCATAAACAGGATCGAAGCCATCATGGGCTATTTTATCCAGTGCTGCTGAGTTAAGTTTAATGGTAATATCTTGCTTAACTAAACGTTCGGCTAATTCGGTGACGAACATGTTTACAATTTGTTTGATATGCTCTGCCTCCAAATAATGAAAGATAATAATATCATCTAAGCGATTCAAAAATTCGGGTTTAAAGAATTTCTTTACCTCCTGCATAATTAATTGCTTCGCTTCTTCATAATTGGGCATAGCCGATTGCATAAAACCAATCGGACGTTTATCCGGTGATAAGGTTTCAGTACCTAAATTGGAGGTGCCAATTAAAATTGTATTACGGAATGACACTTGTCGACCCTGAGCATCGGTTAAATGGCCTTCCTCAAGAATCTGCAATAACATATTAAATACATCTGGGTGTGCTTTTTCCACTTCATCTAATAATACAACGGTATAGGGTTTCCGACGAACTTTTTCGGTTAATTGACCACCTTCGCCATAACCAATATAGCCGGGCGGTGCACCAATCATTTTTGATACTTCATGACGTTCCATATACTCTGACATATCTAATCGAATTATTCGAGACTCATCATCTAATAAAAACTCGGCTAAGGTTCGAGCGAGTTCGGTTTTGCCAACTCCGGTCGGGCCGAGAAATAAGAATGAACCGATGGGACGGCGAGCTGAGGTTATTCCGGCTCTGTTACGCCGTATGGCATCGGAGACTGATTTAACCGCATCTTGTTGTCCAACAATTCGTTTGTGTAAATTAGACTCCATGGTTGCCAGTTTCTCGGCTTCTGACTCAACCATTCTGGCTACAGGAATACCGGTCCAACGTGACACTACACTAGCGATATCTTCAGCTGATACGGAAGAATCAACCTGACTTAAATCGGCTTTCCAATTTTGTCGGGCAGTATCGAGTTGTTGTTCAATTTTTAGGATATCCATTTGCAAAGATGTCGCTTGTTCAAAGTCTTGAGCCGTAAAAGCAGCACTTTTGTCATGTTCTAATTGTTGATATTGATTTTCGAGATCGCGAACATCTTTTGGGATAGAAATCAGTTGAATATGTTTACGAGATCCTGCTTCATCAATAAGGTCGACCGCCTTATCAGGAAGACGGCGCTCACTAATATAACGTTCAGCAAGTTCAGCTGCTGCTTTAAGAGCTTCGTCCTTATATTGAATTTGATGAAATTTTTCATAACGAGGTGCGATACCATGCATAATTTGAATACTATCAGCAATATTTGGTTCTTCCACCAAAATGGGATGAAAACGTCGTTCTAAGGCCTTATCGGCTTCTACATAACGATGGTATTCATCTAAAGTATCAGCACCTACCACTTGCAAACTCCCTTGGGCTAATGCTGTTTTTAACATACTCGGAGCATCCATTCCTCCTGCACCGGCTCCTGCGCCAACTACCGAGTGTAACTCATCAATAAATAATATTACCTGGCCTTTTGCTTTAATAACCGCATCACGAACTAATTTAAGTCGTTCTTCAAATTCTCCTCGCATTTTGGCTCCAGCAACCACTTCCCCCATATCGAGTGATAGTAAGCGTTTGTTTAATAAAGTTTCCGGTACGCTGGCATTGGCCATATGTTGAGCCAGTCCTTCTACGATAACGGTTTTTCCAACACCTGCTTCACCAATTAAAACAGGATTATTTTTTTTTCGGCGAGATAGGGTTTGAATAATTTGATCAATTTCTGCTTGTCGGCCGATTACTGGATCGAGTTCTCCTTGTCGGGCTAGCTCGGTTAAATCTTGTGTATATTTCTCCAAAACATCCGCTTCAGATTCTGCATTTTCATCGACAATATGACGTCCATTGCGAATATTCTTTAACCCTTTAATAGCCTGTTCTCGTTTTATACCTGCTTTTTCTAAATAATCTTTGGTTAGGCCGATTTTGGCATCGAACATGGCAATGAATAAAGAACCGGTTGAAATAAACTCGTCGCCTAAATTTAGAGCTTCATCATAGGCAACTTTAAACAAATCAGAAACTTCTTCCGAACCGACAATTTGAGTAGCATTGCTTTGTGTGGACTTGGGATAACCTTGGATAATTTGACTCTTTATATTAGCAATTACATTCACGGGTTCTTTAAGAATATTGTCCAGGATTTTACTTGCTTCAGAATCAGGTTGGGAAAGTAAGGCTAATAGAATAATGTCAGGGGTTATAATATTATGTTTTAAAGCCGCAACCTCAGCAACAGCTATTTCGATAGTTCTAAGGACTTTTTTGGTACTTTTTTGAACGTATTCCTGGAACATAATTGGCTACTCCCCTGTATTTAGCTGAAAAAACTATATCTAGAAGTTAGCATAAATTTAAATACACTTCTTTAAAAAAGTTTGATTAAGATCAAGAGATTAACAGAAACTGGGGAGTATCATGATACAAACTTTGAAAAATATACTGCCGAGTAGATGGCAATTGACTTTTCAGGGGAAAGGAACTTTATTAGATGTCGCTGAAAATTCAAGATATTGATAGTCAATGGGGCTTAAAGCAACAGAACAAGGGTATAACTGTTGCATCAATGATCTTTGCAATGTCAGCGACACCTAATAAAGTTCCGCTCTAAATTCCCTTTGAAGAGGCTTATTTTACCATATTCTTATATAAAAGTCTTCTGCATCACAATCATTCCTCAATGAACCCGTTTAGTTTTGGTGTTTTTTCCATATTTTGACTATTAATTTTGTAATCTCTCATACTTTTGTTTATAAATAGTAATGAGCATGGTAATCTTTAGTCCCTCTGGAATATTTTTTAAGTGACAAATAAGGTTTCGTCAAAGTACTGCTTTTTGAGTTTGCATTTGGAGGAAAAGTGTTATTCGTTAAATACAATTGTTTGCTATTTTATAAAACCAAATAACGACGCATCCTAATAAAATTAATGTTTTTGTCGATAATAAATCACAATACTAGTTATTCTACCCATACCAATTTGAACATATGCTAGCGAATTCCCCCGAGAAATATACAATTGAAAATCGAGAAGTGACAATTTTGTTATCCGATCTTCGGGGATTTACATCTATGTCTGAAACTATTCCTGCCTCTGATGTCATGTATATGTTGAACCGGTATTTTTCCAAAATGACGGAAATCATCGTCAATGATTTTGGTGGTACTATTGATAAGTTTATGGGGGATTCGATCATGGTTTTATTTGGCACTCCTCATGAACAACCGGATGATGTACAAAAAGCGCTTTGTTGTGCGATTGCCATGCAAATTAGTATGGACGAAATTAATATTGAGAATGAACAGTTAGGATTACCCAAGCTGTATATGGGAATCGGCATTAATACGGGTAAAGTTGTGGCGGGGCAGGTTGGCTCGGAAATATACAGTCAATATACAGTTATTGGTGATGAAGTTAATTTGGCTTATCGCATTGAAGCTTTTACTTTACGTGGGCAGATTTTGATCAGTGAAAATACCCTTAAAAATGCAAAAGTTTTTGTTGAAACGGGTACTGAAAACGAAGTTTACGTCAAAGGGAAACGCGACCCTATTGTTTTGTATGAGTTATTGTCTGTTACTTTGGACAACAATGAAAAACTGGCTGCACCTCGCCGTGAAATGCGTAAAAGCCATCGTGTTGAAGTCAATCTTCCCTTTGTTTATCAGCATGTATTTGATAAAAAAATTGGAACCAAGAAACATCCGGGTAGAATTATAGACATTAGTTATGATGGAATGTTTGTTGCCTTAGATGAGTATTTGACAGTTTATTCAGAAATTAAACTGACTATTTCTCTTTCCCTTTTGGGGCAAGATCATGATGATATTTATGCCAAAGTACTCAGAATCTATCGATTTAAAGAAAACTATTTAGTCAACTTTGAATTTACTGCCTTAACCTCTCAAGCGAGACGTGCGATTAAATCTTATGTCGATGATCGCATTCAAAGTTTTTAGCGATTTATGCATTTAAACCGCATACTCGTAGTTCAATGTTAATTGTCTGATTTTATTTAGTAGCATATCCGGGTGACAGCATTTATCTAAAAACTCATCCATGCCCGCATCGAAACAGGCCTTACGATAATTAATGCTAGAGCTATATGCCAGAATTGGAAAGTAAGGGAGATGAGCCCTTATGATCAAGGTGGCTTCGATTCCATTCATTATAGGCATTTCTATATCCATAATACCTAACTGGTAATTCCCTTTATTTTTTAAAGCATAATCTATTGCTTGGACTCCATTGTGTACCAAGTCGTAGCTAAAGCCCCAACTTTCCATTAACTCCTGATTGATTATTTGCAATACAGGTTCATCTTCAGCGATGAGTATTTTCATTTATTATGCCCTATGAGTTGCTAACCTAAGCGTTCTTAAGTTTATTCAAGATAACTTTAAGCTCACAAATTTAAGAATGACCTAGGTGAAGAAATGCTTCTATAGAGCGATTGAACCTAAAAAACTCAGTTGCCATCTACTGCGGCTCCCTTAAGCACTCAATCTTAAGGATTTTCTGGAACATTTGGGCTTCACCCGTAGGGTGACTACGAATAAAACCCAAATAACCCATAAAATCCTTAATCTCAAGCGCTTCAGTGAACCTCGCTACGAAGTCAACTGAGTTTTTCAGGTTGAAGAATACTGGCTTGGAGAGTTGATTTTTATTGTATTGAATTTCCATTATTGCCCCCACCGTTAATGGATTACTGACTGCTCAGTGTTATCTTTTTCTAAAATATTCTTAAAATTTCTACAGTTTTTCAGTAAATTACTTAAAAAAATCATAAATTTTCAAGTAATGATTAGTGCCTTTGTCTTTACATAGACTACAATAACTGACTCACAGATATGGTTATTTGTAGTTGTTTTTATAATAACTGCAATTTACCATAAAAAGCAATACAATTTTCGTCTTTTAGGTAAAGTTATTTTATTGTGTCGAGTGATTTAAAAAAAGGCCGTCAGGAATTTTCAAGCCGCTTACTAATAGCTCTAGCTGAATTGGGTTATCACAGCAATGAGCAAAATGCTTTGGGAAAGTTATTTGGTGTTTCTGGCCAAGCGGTAAAAAAATGGATTAATGGTGAATCAACACCTTCTACGGCAAGGATGCCTGCAATAGCAAGCACGCTTGGGGTGAGAAGAGCGTGGCTTTTTGATGGCGAAGGGGCAATGCGGGAAATTAGCGTCACTAGAATCGAAGAGTCAAAGGCTGAATACTTACCATCGAGCCAATCTCTTTCTATTAGTCAAGACGAATCCGACTTGTTATATTTTTATCGTCGTTTACCCGAACCTGTGAGAACAACCTTTAAGGAACTGCTGGAACAATATGCTCAAGTTGATAATAGTAAATAAAATCTCTAGTCTAGGTTAAAAAAACTTGGGGATAACAAACCAGTGACATAGGCTAATTCGTAGCTGGATTTAATTGCTTCATGTTGTGCATTTAATTGTGCGATTTGAGCATCTAATAGCCTAACTTTTGAGTTAAGTAAACCGATATCACTTCCTCGTCCTTTTTGTTTCATTTCTAAACGGGCTTGATAAACATTTTCAGCGATTTTAACCGTTTCTTTTGCTAGTTGATTGCGCTGAGTATGGGTCTGAATTTTTCCCCAGGTCTGGTTTACTTCTTTTTCTATATTTTTGATAGCGGCTTGATGAGAATATTTTTCGGCATTAAACTTTCCATCTGCTGATAATAATTTGTCGCCAATCTGATTACCCAAATTATATTTCCAGTACATTTTTAAGTAAACTCGGGTATCTTTTTTGGTCCCCTCAACCCCTTGATAATTACGCTCATAATTATAGCTGCCGACTAAATCAACAACGGGCCAATAATCACCATGAGCACTATCTTTTAAATATCGAGCTTGTTCCATGCGAGTTTGAGCGATGGATATATTTAAATTACTTTGTTTGGCTATACTGGTCGCTTCTGCTAATGAACTGGGAAGAAATGCTTGAATGGGAGGCGGTGATAACATTTCTGCGCTATTGGCTTCATGTTCATAGAGGTTTTGATATTTGCTTAGGGTTATGCGTTTACGGCCTTCAATATTCAGTTGTTGTTCCAGGGAGCGGTGTAAGGTGAGTTGCGCTTCATAAACATTGACTTGGTTCCCGGCTCCTGAATTCTTCTGTTTTTCCCGCATGGCGATAAATTGTTTAGATAATTCTACTTTTTCTTTAATTAGTTCACTCAAATAGCTGTAATGTAAAACGTCCAAATAGGTGGTACTGCCTTCATAGGTCAGCTGTTGAATGGTTTTATCCAGGGTTAACTGCGTAGTCAATTGTTTAGAAATAGTTTCGTTTTCTTTGGCTTTATCTTTATAACCTTTAAAAACATTTTGCGTTACTGATACGGAAAAACGGTTATTGTTTAAGTCAGAATCCGTCCCCGCTCCAGTATCTTCGTATTGTTGTTGACCCACATCGCCAGAAATATCTAAAACGGGTTTGTAGTTATCAAGTACAGCGTTGATTTCGGCATCTGCGGCAGACACCCTATATTGATTAGCCATCACTAGGGGGTGACTATTAATAAGATTCGCTAATTCTTGATTAAGCGTAACTGCTATTGCATTATCCATGATTAATAAGCAGCTGGATAGCAATGCCATCTTTATGGTTTGATTTTTTAGCATCTAACGTTCCCTAAAAGCTTCATTTTTTATTATTAATACGGGCTTAAGTAAATATTCTAAAACGGTTCTATTGCCCGTATGTATATCGACGGTGGTTTCCATACCTGGTGATATTTTTAATAAGTTAGGATTGTCACCCAAGTAGTTCTTAGGGATGGTTATATCGACATCAAAAAAGCTTTGTCCCGTTGCCGGATCGGATTGACTATCAGCTCCAATTCGGCTCACTTTACCCTCTAAGCCCCCATAACGAGTAAAGTCATAAGTGGATATTTTTACCATGGCTTTTTGATTTAGACGCACATAACCTCGATCAATGGGATTAAGTTTGGCTTCAATAATTAAATCATTGGACAAGGGGACGATTTCTACGATGGATTCACCCGGTTTAATCACTCCATGAATAGTATTGTAACGCATTTTTTTTACGATACCATTGATAGGACTGATAATCTCTGTTCTTTTGTTTTGTTCTTCGGCTTTATTTAATAATTCTGTTAGACGGGCTATCCTTTGTTCAATATCGGATAATTTTGCTGTCATTTTGTTATTAAATTGAATAGACAGATATTTTTTGTCCTCTTGTGCTTCGATTAATTCTGATTTGGCTCTGGGAATGGAGTAATTAAGAACATTGATTTTACCTTTTAATAAAATTTGCTTGGATTTTTCATCCAAGTGTTCTGATTCTGAAGTTAAGCCTGATTTAAACAAATCACTGGATATTTTATACTGTTGTTCTTGTAACTTTAGATCTTGTTTGGCGGTGATCCGTTTAATTTCCAACTCTTTAACCAATAACCGTTTATTTTCAATTTTTTTCTCCGCCACCACTAAAGCTTGTTCTTGTTCTGCCATGGTACTGCGATAGGCGGCTTGTTCTGTGAGTAATAAATTGTAATGACGTTTGGCTGCCAGAGGTGGGTATTTCGGAGGGTTATGGTTTAATGGGGGACTTAATTGATGGTTTAATTGTGCTAAAAGCCGAGCTTTGGTTAAATTGAGTCCATCTAATTCGGCAATTTTTTCCTTACGATTGATTTTTCGAACTCCAAGACTGAGTCGATACAGGCTTTGTCCTTGCTTTACCTTATCACCTTCACGAATTAATATTTCTTGAATAATACCACCTTCCAAGTGCTGAATAACCTTAACCTGTTCTTTTGGAACCACCTCTCCCATGGCTATGGAGACTTCTTCAATTTTTGTGTAATAGGCCCAAACCAATGCGCTGCCCAGTAATAAGGAGATAATAAAGGCGCTAAAACGTAGCGCTTTAGGTTTATATTGCTCGAGAAATACTAAATTTTCTGATTTTGACGCAGTCATTTTAGGTTTTCTCTGCCGTATTTACTGCTTGCTTTTCAAGTTCATCAAGATGCTTTAGAACTGCTTTGGCAGGGCCGGCAATAGCAACTTTACCTGCTTCTAAAATAACAATAGAATCGGCATAGGATAAGAACCTGGCTGCATGACTGGTGACTAAAATGGTATGTTGTTTCGATAATTTTTTTAATAAGGCCAGTAAATTTTGCTCAGCCTGTCTATCAAGATTATTGGCGGGTTCATCCATTAAAATAATTTGAGGATTGCCTAATAATGTTCGGGTAATGGCAATACGTTGAATTAAGCCTCCGGATAAACCGCGATTGTCATCACTTATCTGGCTATCATATCCGTTGGGCAGTGCGATGACTTGTTCGTGTAAACCTGTTTTTATCGCCATCGCTATGACTTCATCTTTGGTACTGGATAAGCAGCCGAGTCGAATATTATCAAAAATGGAAGCTTGGAACATTTCAATTCGTTGTGGCAAATAGCCGATTCGTTGATGTAATTGTTGACAGGTAAATTGACGCAGATCGGCACCATCTAAGTGTATTTCGCCATTGCCTGGTGTATATAAACCGGCTATTAATTTTAATAATGAGGTTTTACCACTGCCGTTCTTGCCCATTAAAATATGTAAACCACCGGGGCCGATATTGCCATCTAAGCCGTCGATAGCTGGATTTTGTTGGGATGATTCTTCAGCATAATTAAAGCGCAATTCTTTCAGGGTGATTTTACCTGGTCCAGTCGGAATATCTGCGGTTACTTCAACTTTATTTTGAGGTGAATTAATAAAATGATTCAGCCGCTTTAACGCCTGACGACTTTGAATCAAGGTACGCCAATGTTCGACTAATTGTACAAAAGGTTGAATAAGCCTTGAACCTAACATATTGGCGGCGATGAGAGTACCAATGGTCATCTCTTGCTGGAGAATTGCCATGGCTCCGAAAGAGGTAATAGTGACGGTAAACACGATCATCATGGATTGCGACAAAATACGGAAAAAATCGACTGCTCGACCTCTGAATATAGAACTATCAATGGCCTTTTCTTGCTTATCTAACCAGGTTGTTTTCCAATAATCTTGTAAGGCCAATAGATTGACTGATTCACGATGTTTTAATAAATCAGCCAGGAGTTTTTCTTTAGTCTGGCTAAATTCGCGCTCTTGGTTAGCACGATGATGAATAATCCATTGTGATATTATTGCGAGTAGCACAAATAACAACATGGCAATGACGAAGATCCACCATAATGGAGGGGCAATGATTGTAATCACCAATAAAAATAGGAAAGAAAAAGGCAGATCAATAATTAAGGTAGCTACTGCACCACTCATGGCATTGCGCACTAAATTGGCATCTTGAAATAAGGATTGCCAATACCATAGTGCTTTGTTTTCCATAAGCCGTAAGGGTAAGTGGAAAAGTTTAGAAAATATTTTCTCTGCTAATACGCGATCATTTCTGGCTGCAATGGATTGGAAAAATCGTACCCGAGACATTTTTAATACAAAATCAAAAATAATGACCAGAGCCATACCGGCCACTAGTCCTTGTAGAGTCGTTAGACTGGCCTTAAAAACCACCCTGTCATAAACTTGTAAAACAAAAATAGGAGTGGCAAGGGCCAATAAATTGATGAAAAAGGAAACCGATATCAATTCGGTTAACCAAGGACCCAAATCATGACGTATGATTCCAGCCCATAGATTTTCTTTTGGATGAGATTGCGTTGGAGGTGGATTTTTTGAATTTGTTTGTTCGCTTGCTTTAATCATTGCCACCAACAATCATAAACGGTGCCCAAAACATGGGATGGGCATAATAGGGTTTTTCTTTATTGTGCATAAGTTTTAAGGTGGACTGTTGATGGGCCAAGGCTATGTCCATATTATCATTATTATGCATAGAGTCAAAAATCTGGGTGGTCATTTTGACCGCTGCATCGGATATAACTGCCCAATGAGTAACCATTAGGGCTTTGCTCCCGGCGTAGAAAAAAGCGCGTCCTAAGCCAGAAAGTCCTTCAGCACCCGGAGTTCCATCGGGTGCTGCGGTATTACAAGCAGATAAAACTACAAAATCAGCATTGAGTTTTAATTGGCTAATATCACTGGTCGTTAATAAACCGTTATCATTGATGTCATTATCGATATCCGGGGTTAAAACCAGGGCTGGTTCAAATAAGCCTTGAAACTCACCAGCCATCAAACCATGCGTGGCAAATTGAATGACTTTAAATTTATCTGTATCAGTCTGTAATAGTTGATTTTTAGTAGCCTGATTACGTAAATAAAGCCTATTTTGACTTCCGGATAGGATTTTGGATACTTGGTGTAATTCTTCGGAAGTATCGGGTAATTCAGACATGCTGGAAATTTTTTCGATATCGACGTTAGCACTACGATTACCTAAAATTGAACGTAAGGCAATGTTGGTACCTCGATAGATTCGGCTAGAAAGAGTCGCACCGCGGGTCAATGGTTTGTTTAGATTCTGTACTTTAGGTTTGCCTCTAAGATGCTGTAATTGAAGAGTTCTTAACTGTTGTTTTTGAAAGGCATCTTTAAGAGCTGGATCACCGATACCTAAGAAATTAATGCTGGCTAAGTGAGGTGATTTATGCTGGCGTAAGGTGGAAAGGGCACTGACTGCAGGTAGACTGACCAGAGTTTTTTGATTAATTAACCAATCGGCTTGGTGATGTGCGGCAGCTTTTCTTATCTGTTTTTGGGGTAACTGGGTGACTAATACAGATAAAGGAATACTTTGTAGGGCTTGATCGGAAACGATAAATAATTTTTGACTGGATTCAAGCAGTGGCATTGCGGGTTGCAAGATTTTGCGATATAACAAATGGGCTTGCTTAACGGGAAAAGGCGCAATGTTATTTTCACTTTGATTGGGGCCTGGTTGCAACCGATTGCGTAATCGTCTGACCATCCGCTCTAGCTTCTTTTCAAACATGTCGAGTTGAAAAATTTCTGCTTTATCTGGTGTGATCGTCCACAAGAAGGATTTCTCTTTGCCAAATAAAAAAACCAAAAGACTTTCGTTGGGGTGTAATAAGTTTTGCACCTGTTTTATTGTCAAAGGTGGACTTTGAGTGAGATTGGTATAATTGGGATACTTTTCTTTTAATTGTTGATCGATACCCTCGATTTTAAGCTTGATCTGTTTCGATAAAAGGCTTAAATCGTTTTCTTTTTTTCGGTTTCTAAGTGTTTCTGTATTGCTCATGGCGGCAGAAAGAATGGCATCGATTTCTTGCCATTCTTCAATTAAATCTTGACGCTCTCGGATTATTTTTGCTAATTTATCAGTGCCAGAGGCGAATCGTTGTTCGACTTGTGCGAGTGCACGAGCGACGCTACTCGAGCGGGAAATCTGAGCCGCTTTAAAGGTTTCTTCCAATAACTCGGCTTTTGAGATAGCAACGGTATTTTCAGGATCGGCCTGAAGAATGGTATATAAAACGGAAATATTATTGATCACCGAATCGCGTAATGATTTTAATTCGGTGGTGAGACTATGGGCTCGTAACCCAGAAAAACGCTTTATCCGAAGTTGTAGGCCCCTTAAAGATGCCTGTGTCTCAGCAATGGCTAATTTTAATTGACTCGCTTCAACATATAAACGGGCTAGTTTCGAATGAATGAGTATTTCAGCTAACCAGTCTCCTTGGCCAAACTGGCTAGCCGATTTTATCCCATTTAAATAGGCCAGTTCAGCTTTATCAAAATCATTTTGATCTTGATAAAGCTGACCTAAATAGTAAAAGGCATCTGCGGTAGCGATATTATAATCACCATATATAGATTGTAAGGTTTGGATTAATTCTTGGAAACGCTCCAATGCATCTTGTGGCTTTTTTCCCTGATGATACCAAATAATGGCTTTCCAAACTCCGGCGTTAGCCGCATAACGAGGCCTGCTAGAATTAGGTAATGACCAAATACGAATCGCTTCATCTAAATACTGTTCGGCTTTTTGATAGTTTTCCCGGTAAAAATACAAATAACCTAAATGATTATAGGTTTGGGCCAGGGAGATATGATCTTTAGAAAAATGTTTTTGTTTAATGGCTAATGCGCGTAATAGCACTTTTTCAGCATTATCATAACGCCCTTGCAGATAATAAAGTTGTCCCATATTGTTCAAAATAGTGGCAATAAAAATATGTTCTGCCCCTAATTGACTATCATAAATGCTAAATCCCTGACGATAGAGTTCTTCCGCCTCTGAAAGACGGTGTAGTCCTTTTAAGCTTCCGGCATAAGAAATTAATGATTGAGCCGTTTCTAAATGGTTAAAGCCAAATAATTTTTCCCGAAAATTTAATGCGTTTAAATAAACGAGAGAAGCTTTTTTAGTTTTTGCTTGACGAAATAATAGTTCCCCTTGTGCTTGAATGATACGACCGAGTACGATTTGGCTATTTTGATCTTTATTTATAGAAATGGCTACTTTTGCTTGTTCTAGTAACTTAGTGGCTGGATTGACTTCTAAGCGATTAATATGCGCTTTGGCTAAAATCAGTCGTAGATTTGCCAGCCGGATGTCTTTAGTAGGAAAAATTTTAATCGCTAAGTCTAGACCTTGTTGTAAATTTTGTATCCCTTCTATTTCTTGGCCTAAATGTATCAAAGCCTCACCAAGACGTTGTTTTACGGTTACCATATCAACGCTTTGAGTTAACTGCCAATTGTTTAGGTGGATGATGAGTTGTTGGAAAAGTTTTGTTTCTTCATGATAAGCACTACGGCGAGAATAAATATCAGCCAGGGTGATATAAGAACGGTAAATTAATGAACGTTGTGGAATTTTTTGATAATCAGCGGATTGAATATATTGCTTTAAAAGTTCCTCGGCTTGTTTTTTTTCCCCTGCTTTAAATAAACTGATGGCTTGTTCTAGAACCGAGGTTTGTTTTGTTTCTTTGTTAATTGCCAAAGCTGGTATAGACAATAGCAGTAGCAGAATGGATATTTTGGAGAGGCAAAGCTTCATTGGTTTTTATTCTATGCTATTAAATATTTAAAGAATAGCTGAAAAAGCTTGATTTAAAAACTTAAGTGGTGGTGTTAATTTGCGAGTCGACATAGACTGTCACGTTTTCTCCGCCACTGGCGGTTGAAGTATAACTGTCCCAGGTTAAATTAGTCATAGTGGTGGAAGCTCCTTTGGTCCAACCTGTTAGCTCAAGTGAATCATTACTATCTCCTAAGACATACAGCTCATTGTCACTATTCATTGCTTTGACTTGCTCTACCCCAATGCTTAAATTATTTGCTTCTCCATTGGTGGTATCTATGGCTTCTGAATTGATTAAACGATTGTCAGTGCCATTATTTAGTAAATCAATGTCCCCACTTTGAGCAAATACCAAACGATCAAAACCATTACCCGCGTCCAAAATGCCAAAATTGCTATCCAATAGCCAGAGAGTATCATCTGCTGCAGTGCCTGTGGGAGTGGAATAGAGGTTTTGTAAGAGATCGGTTTGTACGTATAAAGAACCGCTGGACGAACCGTTGCTGGATTGGTAAACATACATATCTGGAATATCATCGTAGTTTGCTCGACCGGTTAAAGTCCAATTTTCACTGCCAGCTACATTGACGGAATCATTGCCAGCTTCACCTAAAACGTGAATTATATCGCTATCGGCACCATCGACAATCTTCAGATCAAAGGTTACGGCATCATTATTAGTATTGCGCATATCCAATAATTCAATGCCAGTTATAGATTGACCGCTTAAATCCAGATTTTGAATTCCCGTATAGTCGAGTTTAAGAATGTCAAACCCACTATCTCCTGTTATACCATCAAAACTAGCAGATTTAAGTTCCAGCACATCATTACCTTCCCAGCCTCGATAATAGGTGCCGATATTTGTGGCGATCTCTGTTTCAATATTTAAGGTAACTGCTTCAGACGTACCTGGTTTATAGGTGTATTGGTTAAAGGTATAGGTTTGACCTGTATTTAGAGAGCTAACTTCAGTCCCTAAATAAGTCCAGTTGTTCGCGGCATCACTTAAAATAATGCTATCGATAGAGTCACCAATAATATTTAAAGTATTATTAGTATCGCTAATTTGGATTACCACATTCTTGTCAAATGTTGCTGTATCGGCACTACTTTGCGTCACCCGGCTTGCTTCAATGGTATTGCCTTCGCTATCGGTGGTATAGCTAATAGTGTCGTAGTCGTTGGTCAGATTAATCACTTCGACATTACTTAGGCCACTGGTCAATAAATCAAATCGATATGTGTTGTTATTTAAACCACTATCGAGTTCTAGGGTATCAAATCCGTCTTTAAAATCGACATTGGCAAGTTGTAGGTCGGGTAATTCAAAGGCTTCATCGGCTGAAGTACCAGTCCAATACCAATCGGGATGATTGCCAAAACTAGCTGAAAAATTCAGAAAATAGGTTTCTCCACCATTAATGGTTTTTAATTGATAAAGTAGGTTTGAATGTTCGATACGAGTCGGTGGCCTATATTCGGTGTCGGTGGATGAACCTGAATCAATAACTGCTTCATATAGATGTTTTTGATCAACAATACCATTATAAATCCAATTATTTTCATCGCTAAGAACTAATGAGTCAGTGCTATCACCACTTATCGATAGAGCCCATTGATTATTAGTGATACTCGACCAATTGAAACCGAGTCCACTATTTTCCCAGGGCGAAACACTATTGATGGCCGTTGCCGAATCAAATTTAAATACGGGTGCTATGCCAAAAATGCTACCTGTATTATCTATCATGCCTCCGATTAATTGAGGATCTGAGGTGACGATATTTAATTCAGAATTATTCCAGCTGGCCACCACTCCTGAGCTACTAATAATTGGGTTGGCATTGATTGCTGCTGCAACTTGAGTGCCTAAATCATTGACGACATCACCTGCGACCCATCCAGAGCCACGTAAATCGTAAATGGCTTTGTGAGCGGCAGGATCAACGGCAATATTGGACAAGTCTATTATGATAGAGTCATTATTATTGACTCCTTGAATCATAATTTGGAAATTATCCAAATAATATTGCGGAGTAAAATCGTTGGCTATGATAAGAGGCTCAATCTGTTCACCTAAAGTATGGAACTCATTGCCAAGTTGGAGAGTGGCAAAAGTATTAAGAAAAGTGGCCTCATTGCCTTCTTCAGTCATCGCGCGAATGGCTGCAGCATTTAAGGAAACTTCATTTGTTCCATAACCTCTGGCATCTAAAATTTCGATATTTTTAATTTTTTCGTAGTTATTAACCTCATTAATCGCATCATAGGCCAATAAGTTATAGTCACCATCACCATTACTGGGATTTTGCTTATTGAAAAAGCTCAAAGAATTATTGTCGTTTATGCCTGCTTCAAGCAAAACGAAGTCCGGATCACTGGCACCACTTAATGCATAGTCTCTATCTAATTTTAACTCGCTATGTAGAATCTCATAGCGACCAATATTGGTATTGGTGATATTATAAAATTCTGAGCCATGAAGATGCCCTGGAGTAAAATAATCGGTATCACCACCATTGGCTATCACTCCGTCAATGTCCACCACAATTGAAAATTCTCCCCAAGAGATTTGGGAAATGCTTGCAGGTAATATTCCAATAGCATTGGAGCCATCACTGGAAAGAATTTTAGCCGAAGTTATTTGTCCTTGTGGATCGATAAGACGCAAGACTTGAGAGCTATCGTCCCAATACCAGGCAGCTTTAATTCCGGCATCTATAACTTGAGAATCAGCATTGATGCGTTCAACCAATTGATTACCAATGCTTTTTTTATCACCAGTAAAATCTAGGCTGGTAGGGTCGAAATTAATATCAATATCTTCCGTGCTTACACCAGCTATTGATACGCTTAAACTGGTACTTGTACTGTAATTTTCAATCCCAAAAGAGAGATCAAAGTCTGCCTTATTAAATGGTGCAAGAGTCGTTTGGCTATGAGTATAAAATTTGGCATCATTTGGTGAGTAGACAGGGCCTAATTCCAAAGGGTAGGTGTGGATATAATTCTCAGAATCTGAAAATACCAAGTTATCATAGTTTACGTCATCGCTTGAGCCTGCGGGATTATCTGAGAGAGTACCTTTTAAGGTAATATTATTAATACTATATCCGATTGATGGCGGAGGAGTTATGGGATCAAACCCTCCTTGTGTGGCTAAATGGCTAAGTGTTAGCGCATCGATCCCGAGCTGCTGTTGGGAAAGATTATAGGTCCCGTTAAACGGGATTTCATGGCCTGCGGGAGGAGGGGATGCACTATTCCCGGCAGATGCATCGGATGGTGGAGCGATTGAATTGAGATCAATACTATTCAACGAACCAGAAATCGGGCTGGTATCAATAGCATTTCCAAAACTACCGCCCAGTGATCCTTCACTGGATAGGGGGAGTTGTGATAATTCTCTTGGAGAAGTACTGGGGACTGGGGTAGTACTTGGTGTAACACTCGGTGTCGCACTGGGTGTAACACTCGGCGTCACACTGGGTGTTGTACTCGGAGTTGAACTGGGTGTAGCGCTCGGCGTTGAACTGGGTGTAGCACTTGGTGTAGTGCTGGGTGTGGCACTTGGTGTAGTGCTGGGTGTGGCACTTGGTGTAGTGCTGGGTGTGGCGCTTGGCGTTGTACTGGGTGTAGCGCTCGGCGTCGTACTGGGTGTGGCACTTGGTGTAGTGCTCGGTGTAGCGCTTGGCGTTGTACTGGGTGTTGCACTTGGTGTAGTGCTCGGTGTAGCGCTTGGCGTTGTACTGGGTGTTGCACTTGGTGTTGCACTTGGCGTTGTACTGGGTGTAGCACTTGGTGTAGTGCTCGGCGTCGTACTGGGTGTGGCACTTGGTGTAGCACTGGTCGTAGTGCTCGGTGTAGTGCTTGGGGTTGTACTGGGTGTGGTACTTGGCGTAGTACTGGGTGTGCTGCTTGGTGTAGCACTGGGTGTGGTACTTGGCGTAAAACTTGGAGTAGCACTTGGAGTTGTACTGGGTGTAAAACTGGGAGTAGCACTTGGAGTTGTACTGGGTGTAAAACTGGGAGTGCTACTTGGCGTAGTAGTCGGTGATGCACTCGGTGTGATGCTAGGAGTAAAACTTGGAGTAAAGCTGGGTGTGGTACTAGGTGTTAGGCTAGGAGTTGCATTGGGTGTTGCACCTGGTGAACTACTGGGACTTGTACTCGGAGTCGACGTTGTCGTCGAATCTTTATTGGGTAGAAAAGTCTCTATATTGGTATTGGGAGGCGAGAGATCTAAGCCTGTACTCTCTAATGCGGTTTGAAACTCACTAGAATCAAAAAATAAACTATTCTGGTTTTCGCTTAATAGGGATGGCGGAATTCCCAGATCTGGAGCATTAGTGAAATAGTTACTGACAATTATTGTATATTGATCAGCTAGACTAATAATTAAGGCATTACCAAATTGCCAAAACTCTGCTTCATCCAAAAGCGAAGGATCAATACTATTTAACAGACTAGTATTATTAATTGGATTATTCTTCGGATTGGGGGGTAGGTTCTGGGCCATTCTATAAATTTATTTAGATAATTAAATCTAGAAAAAATGTTTTCTTGAATAACTCGGATTATTAATTTTTATTTTCTACTTTATTCAAAAAATTAAAACCTGACTATTATACTTATATATTATGGCTGGTTATTTTAATTTTTAAAGCAATTTGGAAAATTAATTTAGGTTGTTGTATTCACCTGTGAATCGGCATAAATGGTAACGGTTTCTCCACCACTGGCGGTTGAAGTATAACTATCCCAGGTTAAATTGCTGCTAATGGTAGTGGAAGGTCCGGCATTCCAACCACTTAAAGCTAAGGAATCGGTATTATCTCCCATCACATATAGAGTATCGGTATTATTGACTTGGGTAATGAAGTCAGCATCCATGCTCAGGCTATTGCTGACGCCATTAGTGGCATCAATGACTTCCAGATTGGCGAGACTATTCCCCGCAGCTAAATTGCTTAAATCGATATTGCCTTCTTGTAAAAACACCAAACGGTCAAAGCCGTTAGCCGCATCAAGGTTGCCGAAGGCAGTATCTTTGACTTTTAAGGTATCATCACTTCCGCTACCGGAAGGTGTTTGATATAAACTGCTTTGTAATAAATCGGTTTGAATATATAACGACACGCTGGTGCCGCTATTATCAGCCTGATAAATATACATATCCGAGGCATTATCAAAGTTAGCCCTGCCGCTTAAGATCCAATTATCCCCAGAACTGCCATTGATGGTATCGGTGCTATCCCCCTGGACATAGATAATATCACTGTCGGACGCATCTACTGCTGCCACATTAAAGGTTAGGGTTTCGGCCTGACTATTGCTCAAGTTGATTAAATCTATGCCCTGAACGGTTTTGCCCGAGGTTAAATCCAACGCAGCGGTATTACCCGTTGTACTGAGGGTATCAAAACCGCTCTGACCATTAATATTGGCATCTTCTTTATTGTTGACCCGAATCACGTCATTAGCGGTGGTGCCTTGGGCGTCTACCAACGGGGCACCGAAATCCGTATCCACATATAGAGTAACGGTTTCACTATTGGAGGTAGCCTGGTAGGCATGTAGGGCTGGCCAATCACCAGCCGCATCCAGATAACCGGCATAACTCCAATTAGCGGCGGTTTGGAAACCCAGGGAATCCGTATTATCACCTAAGAGCAATAACCAATTGTCCGCATCGGAAGCGGAATACACAAAGTCGGCCGAGACGGTAATACCACTGGCACTGGTGGTGACCCCACTGGCTGTTGCCGAGATATCAATTACTTCCAGATTATCAATGGTAGTGATGGCACTAAAATCCAAAGTGCCGACACTGGCACTATCATCTACTACTAAGGTATCGGTGCCCAACTTGCCGTCTACAGCGGCAAAGGTCATATTCTCCAGGAGTAAAATATCATCCCGTTGGGTATTACCGATATCGCCAATGGCATACACGGCCGGACGGTTACCCACAGGAATGCTATCGTGAATATTGAGGGTAGTGGTACCGTCCAGAGACTGGTATTGATAAAACTGCAGGCCGGTAAAGTCCAGGCCGCCATCCACTTTGCCCACCCAGGACCAGTCGGTGGCCAAGTCAGTCAAGGAGACACTATCGCCACTGTCACCAAAGACGGTGAGTTTATTATTGGCATCGGTCATACCGGTAATGGCGGCTTGATTGAGCGTGACCGTATTGACACCACTATTGCCACGACTGTCCACCACTTCCAAATCAGCCATGGTGGCGACGGCGGCCAGGGCGGTAGTGGTGGTGCTGGTAAAGTTATAATCATCACCGGACACCAATAGCCAGTCGGTGCCTGCTCCGGCATTGATAAAGCTGATGGCCAAAGAGGGGGCGACGAATTGATTGTCTTCACTGCCGCCATTAAAGAACACGCCGGGATGGTTTAAGGTGCTCTGGACATTTAAGGTAATGTTATCGGCTAGACTTTGGTATTGGTAAAAGCCAAAGTCAGTTAAACTGCCGTTTGACGTGGTCGAGGCAATCGATGTGACATAGGTCCAATTCGTCGAAGCATCACTTAAGGTTACACTATCGCCGATATCACCAATAATCGATACGGTATTATTACTATCGGTTAGGGCCGCAATGGCGGTTTTATTGACCGTAATAGCGGTGGTGCCGGTGTGGGTACGTCCGTCAATCACTTCCAGATTACTAAGATTACTGAAATCGGATGTAAAATCCTGAGTGGTTTCATTAAAGCCTAGACTGTCGGTACCGGTGCCACCGTCAATGCCATTATAGGTGGTGGAGAAAGGGGTAATGATATCATCACCGTCCCAACCGTTATAATAGCGTCCGGTGGAATCTGTCATTTCGGTTTCGATATTTAAAATAGCACCGCTATCGCTTTGGTATTGATAGAAGCTGTAATCGGTAAGATTCCCGGTTCCCGAGGTGGTGGCCGCTACCTGACCCAGGATGGTCCATTCGGTGGCAACATTGGTTAACGTGACATTGTCTTCATTATCACCAAGCAGGCTTAAAGTATTATTGCTATCTGTTGCACCAGTGATAAAAGTTTTATCGACGGTTATGGTATCCACGGACACTGCCGTGCTTTCCGGGCTATAAGCGGTAATATAAGTATTGGTAAAGTTAATGATTTCGACATTGGCCAGATCACCGCCTTCGCCTGTGAAGTCCTGCGTCTTAGATGCCAGACCGCTATGCAGTTCCAGGGTATCCACTCCATCCCCAAAGTCGACTGAGCCAAATTGGGTATCTGGCAGTTCATAGGCATCATTGCCGCTGGTGCCTGTATAGTACCAATCGGGATGGGCGTCGATGCTGGCAGAAACATTCAGGTAAACCGTATCACTGCCATTTGCTGATTGATATTGATAGAGAATATTACCAAACTGGGTTTTAGTGGCTGGAGTCACCCGATCAACACCTGAATCACCGCCATTTACCCAAATATTAGTGCTATAGCTGTCCATATCAATTAGACGATTATAAGTCCATTGACTTGCATCGGTTAAAGTAACCGTATCCTCGGCATCGCCTTTAACAGAGATAGTCCAGGCATTATTGACCTTCTCGGCCATTGAAATTACTGCATCTTTGTTTAGCCTTATGTCATTGGTTCCATAGCCCACAGCATCCAGAATTTCAATATTATTGATTTTGCTATAAGCATTGTTTGTTACCAGATCATAATCCGCATTATCCGTAGAGCTACCTTCTTGGGTTGGATCGGCATTAGGGACAAAAAAACTTAAGGTATCGGTATCACCGGAGCCAGCGGAAAAAGAGATAAAGTTACTATCGTTGGCACCACTTATCGCATAATGCTCATCGGCACTGGACAGGTTACCAACATTGACATCTTCGGCGCTAAGACTTGCTATGGTAAAGTGAGATACATTGGTATTGGCTATATTATACAGATTGGCTGCGTGTAGATGGTCGGGACTGTAATATTCTTGTGTAGCGTTGCTGTTACCGGGAAGATATGAGTTTCCGTCACCTAGAAATAAAAGATTTTTGTAATCAATAGTAAAATTACTGGTAACAAGCCCGTTGATCACGGTGTCAGATTCACCACTTTTAGTCGTTGTGATGGTAGCACTGGTTATATCCAAGTTATTGTAATTGCCAATCAGCACGGTTTTCATATCCGTACCAATCATAGACGGAAGGCCGTCTTCAAATATGGTTGCTCTAAACCCATCCGCGGATTTGCTAAAATGCTCACTGGAAGTTATTGTATTTTCGGTTGGAAGCGATAATAGGCCAAGATCTGTATTGATTTTATCCCGAACCGCTTCAAATGTAGTTAAGCCGTCTAAATTGACGTTTAAGGTTTTACCTCCATCATAAGTCATTTCTAGGATCGCCGTATCGGCAGCTCCAAAAGCATTCATATCAAATCTTAGTTCGACTTTAGAAAAGTTAAAAACACTGGAAATAAGATCAAAATTATAATTCTTTTGTGGGCCAACAAAATCATCAATAAAATATTTTTGCGTTAAATTACCAGCGTCGCTAAAAATCAATAGATCATTATCTAGTGGATTGGTATCACTACTTAAAGCATTGATCGTTAAAGTATAATAATCTGTATTGAGTAGGTGGTCGTCTACTCCGGGGCTAAGGAATTTATCCCAGGCTAAATCCTGGGAGGATAAATTAATAGAACCATCAATAGTTATGGTATGTGCAATTGCTGTAAAGGGCGTAACGTTGGATGAAGAGCTACCTACAGTGGAATCGGTTGGCGGCACAATAGCCTGATTCGAGACATTTCCCAATAAACCATCAATTCCACTCAGCGCACTACCACTACCTAATGAACCGGAAATACTGTTTAAGCTTGAGCCGGAACCGTTTTCGCCGTCGACATTGCTGCGGTCTAGCAATGACCCTGAATTCCCGGAAACACTATTCAATGAGCCATTACTGGCGCTTAAACTGCCATTTTGACTATCGGTTGAGCGATCAAAATTAGCTTGAGTTGGGTCAATAGGAGTAGTGCTGGGTGTACTGCTTGGCGTAGTACTTGGCGTAGTGCTGGGCGTTGTACTTGGCGTAGTGCTGGGCGTCGTACTCGGCGTAGCGCTTGGAGTCGCACTCGGTGTAGTGCTTGGAGTCGTACTCGGTGTAGTGCTTGGAGTTGCACTCGGCGTAGCGCTTGGAGTTGTACTCGGAGTTGCACTTGGAGTAGAACTCGGAGTATTGCTGGGTGTAGAACTTGGGGTCGTGCTGGGAGAACTACTTGGCGTAAAACTGGGCGTGCTACTCGGAGTAGAACTGGGAGTACTACTTGGTGTTGTACTAGGGGTAGTACTTGGCGTTGTGCTAGGGGTGAAACTTGGTGTTGAGCTTGGGGTTGTACTCGGCGTGGTACTGGGAGTCGTACTTGGCGTAGTACTGGGAGTCGTACTCGGTGTAAAACTGGGAGTCGTACTCGGTGATGTACTTGGGGTAGCACTAGGAGTACTACTTGGTGTTGCACTTGGTGAAGTACTGGGAGTAAAACTGGGTGTACTGCTCGGCGTTGTACTTGGTGTGGCACTGGGAGTGCTGCTAGGCGTGACACTAGGGGTTGCACTGGGTGTCGTACTCGGCGTAAAACTGGGTGAAATACTCGGTGTTACACTCGGACTGGTACTGGGTGAAGTACTCGGGGTTGCACTTGGGCTGGCACTGGGCGTACTGCTTGGTGTTGTTCCGGGAGTTGTGTTTTCCTGGTTTGCCTGCTCAGTTGCTGTCGGTTCAGGTGGTGTAAATGATTCGATATTAGCTTCACTATCCGGGAGGGATAAGTCCAATCCGGCATTATCTAAGCTGGTTTCAAAGTTCCCGGCATCAAAAAACAAGGTGTTTTGATTTTCCGAGGATAGGGAAGGGGGAATCCCTAAATCTGGGGCATCGCTAAAATAATTGGTAACAATAATGACTTGCTGTTCACCCAGGGTGATAATTAAAGCACTACCGAACTGAGAAAACTCAGCTTCTTCCAATAATAAAGGGTCTATGCCGTTTAATTGATTGGTCGGATTCGGGGCAGGACTCCCTGAATTAGGAACTGAGTTAGGACCTGGGTTAGGATTAGGAACTGGGTTCTGGGCCATAGCCGTATTGATTACTTAAATTTCAAGGCAGTCGATTAAAACTTACCCGTTACCGGAAGCTTATCTTAACTGACGAACATTTTTTCCGTTTATATCTTAATTTTATGCAGGATCTACATTTTTTACCATAGGGAATGATAACATTTTTTATTTCCCTTTTCTCTCACTGAGGCCATATACTTTTATTGAGCGAGCTTATAAATTATTAGCGGACAGTTTTATGTATTCTGGATAGGTCTGGTAGGGTGTTTTGAGGATTCAAAGTCTGAACTTAAATTTTTTTTCCACCAATTCGAATTGGAATGGATTTAACAACTTAACGCCGGTACTCACAAAATCATTGACATTTCTGGTGACCAAAACGAATCCATAGGTTAAGGCTGTTGCCGCTATTTGTTTGTCAATTGCATTTTCATAATGTGGAACTCGTAAGCCTCCCCATACTTGTGCTTCAGTCCCAGTAAAATCCAAAATATTATCAGAATATTCAGTCAACAGGCTCTGAAGCCATTTTTCCAATAGGTCCGCTTGTTGATTGTCTCTTCTATGACGAATTAATTGAATACCACGTCTAAGTTCGCCTATTGCAATAACGCTGATATAAATTCGTTTATTCAATTCATAGGCTTCTTTAAAAAAAGTCTGAACACCTGGATTAGCCCTGCCCCCTTTTCTTTGTTCGCTAATCACATTGGTATCAATTAAATACATCTTTGCATTCTTCATCTTGATGTCGTTCAAAGTCAGAATCTTTTCCTACGTTAGGCATTGACCCCAAGACTTCCACAAAGCTTTTTCTTACCGGTTTAAGCAATGCTGCTTCCAATATTTTACGGTGTTCGGCCTCAGCACTGATACCATGTGCACCAGCCTTAGCTTTGAGCGCTTGAACGATGCTCTCATCAATATTTCGAACAATTAAATTAGCCATTATTTAATCCAGATTTTTCTATTAGTTAAACTATATATAATGATAGCATTGATATCAAATTATTCTTAAATATGCAAATATTTGACTTGACCCCTGCATTTCCGAACACTACAAAATTTCTGAAGACGAACTTATCTGGTTAGCAGAACGAGTTCAGCATTTAAAACAATTAGCCGAAAAGCTTTGTCAAGAAAAGATTGCCAGTTTTAAATAAAATAACAAAAAGAAAGGGGGCAAATAAAATATTAACTATCTTGAAGAATTTTCTTTTGAATGAGGCAATATTGAACTTGCCCGCTGTGTTTGTTAGAGTTGATTAAATTGAGTTTAGTTGAGGGTATTCATGAGTTTGGAGCCCAATTAAGTCATAACATCAAAATCGATGGATACTTAAGTTAGACACATTGACACCACTTTCTGTCGCAAAGCGGCTTTGTTCAACAATCGCAGTCAGAGAATTTTCCGCACTATGTGCTCCAGCCCCAGCTGGTTGTGTTATGCTAAATAAACAGGCAAACAATGCAATATGAAACCACGAGTTTACATTCAAACGTCAATTCCAAGCTATTTAACTGCAAGACCAAGCAATGATATCCGTGCTATGGCAAATCAGAATTCAACAATTGAATGGTGGGAAAATCGGAAATCAGATTTTGATGTGTTTATTTCAGAGTTTGTTCTTGCTGAAACATCTCAAGGACATCCTGAAGCAGCCGAAAAGCGTATTAAAGCAATTAGTGATATACTGGAGTTAGAGATTACTGAAGAAGCCAAAATACTTGCTAAAGCATTGATTGAAGAAGGTCCTCTTCCAGAAAAAGCTGAAATTGATGCTTATCATATTGCTGTTGCGACAGTAAATGGAATGGATTATCTACTGACTTGGAATTGTACTCATATAGCAAATGCAGTAATGAGACCCAAAGTTGAGTCGGTTTGTCGCATTCATGGCTTCTAGCCACCAATAATCTGTACACCACAAGAACTTATGGAGGGTTAATCTAATGTGGGAAGATCCTATAGTCAAAGAAACTCGTGAGCTAAGAAAGCAGTATGCAAAACAGTTCAACTTTGATCTTGATTTAATTTTTAATGACATTATCAGTCGTCAAAAAAAGTCGGAACGAAAGAGTATTTCATTTCCATCGCGCAAACCAACGACAAGCAAAAAATCGCATAAAAGGGTGGAGGGGCAAGTGTTGAAGTTATTGTTTGGCAATAGATATATTGTTAAACAATGAAAAAACAGCGATAAAAATAAAATTTAGCAGATATTTTTTATTCATATAAAAATCCATATGTAAAATAGTGTGTTATATTGCTTAAAGAGTTCCTTAAACCGCTTGAATTAACCCAAAAAGCCCTTGCTACCCATCTCGGTATTCCGGTTCAGCGAGTTAATGAAATTGTCCATGGCAAAAGAGGAGTCACTCCCGAAACTGCTTGGCTCTTGTCAGAGGCATTGCGAACTACCCCAGAATTTTGGCTTAACTTGCAATCAGCTCATGACTTGTCTGCTAATCGACCTGAGCATCATGTTCAGCCATTAGTTGCTGTCGGCATGTAACAAAACCATCATCGTGTTAAGATGAATAATTTATGAATAATGATCTTGATAAAAACCTTCTGGATAAACTTCCACCCATTCATGCCATGGATTTAGACAAAAATCTATGCACTTGTAATGATGTTCCTAAGATAGATATTATCAATGCTATCGTCAATGGAGCTACAACAGTGGAAGAAGTTCAAAAACAAACCTATGCTACAGATGGAATCGGCTGCTGCAAAAGGCAGATAAAACAGTTGATTGATTATCTTTGTGCCTGAGAAATAAAAAACAGTAATTATAAGATTTAAATGTATAACTATAAAGTGATGGGGGATTTATCTTAATTACCAGCGATTAATTAGCCCATCTTCGTGACTTTTTGGTCAAAAAGTAGTCAATTTGGTAAAAAAATCGCGATCGAAAAATAATTTAACATTATATATCAATAAGATATAATTTTAAATATTTTTGTAGTGCCATAAAATACAT